>Ga0207747_1000023_pt1:60000-184723 | contig 184723 bp, 188 predicted proteins | sample HigsolmetaGSP11D_FD_184839 | JGI IMG/M metagenome (GOLD analysis project Ga0207747, IMG submission 184839) | High solid enriched microbial communities from the Joint BioEnergy Institute, USA - SP1-1-D (SPAdes) | ecosystem: Engineered > Bioreactor > SSF (Solid state fermentation) >... | reverse complement strand
GGCTAAAGCCGGCTCTCTCGACGGCCGATAAAACCACCGTGAGAGAGAAATCTTCCCGGGGGAGAGATGCCAGGTGTGGCCAGCGCGGCTTCACCCTGCCGGAGCTCATGATCACCATCGTCATCATGGGGATACTCGCTGCGATAGCTATCCCGGCCTGGAACGGGATCATGCGCCAGCGCCAGGTGGACTCCGCGACCAGTCAGCTCGTCGGGGACCTGAGGCTCGCCAGCACGAAGGCGGCGAATCAGCTCACGCCGTGGGCGGTGAGCCTGACGTCCGGCAACCCTAGCTACCAGATGGAAGCCTCCGGTTCGACCAACCCTCCCATCACTCACAGACTCGACGGTGCCGAGGTCACGACGACGGGTACGATAACCTTCCAACCCGACGGAAGCCTGAGTTCCGGCAGCCCGACGTCGATAGGCGTTGCCGCCTCTGGTGGATCACCCTCGCAGACCATACACATAGATCCCGCGACCTCCGAGGTCAAGGCCGGCGGCTAGACGCATGAAGGAAGAGTCCGGCTACACGATGATCGAGGTCCTGGTGTCCATACTGCTGCTGAGCATCGCCATCATCCCCATGGCCGCCATGTTCGACACGGGGCTCAAGACGGCCTTGCTTGGAGGAAACTACGATCGAGCTCGTGCGCTGGCGCAGAAGGAACTCGCGCAGGCACAGGTGCTCTACTATCCGAACTTACTCAAAGAATCCAGCTCCGACGGACCACCGCTTACGCCGTACTTTCCGGACTGTGCCGGATTCGCGAACGCACCTGCTGCGTTTGATTCGTCTGGTCTCTCGGACACCACGGGTTGTACGGACCCCAACTTCTCCGGCATGACCTACGAGGTGAAAAAACAGTTCCTCAAACCTCCGGATGACTGCGGAGGCGATCTTACGAGCAGTGCTTGCGACAGCAGTCAGAATCTCGGGCTGATGCGTATAACAATCATCGTGAGGTGGGGAGACGGACATGCCTACGAGGTACAGACGGTAAAGGCATCTTCGTGAGAAGAGCTGCTCTGAAAGATGAACGCGGCTTCACCCTCGTCGAGATGCTCGTGACCATAGTCATGATGCTCGTGGTCATGTCCGCCCTCTACGGCCTCTTCGACATGGGCATGAGGGTCTATACCCTGGGTAACGACAAGGTGAACGCCGTGGAGAACGCTCGCATCGCTCTCGACAAGATGTCTCGGGAGATAAGAGCTGCCTACCCGGCTGACAAAGCCAACGGTAACGATTCCCTTCTCCTCAGCGCGGGACAGGACCACATCACTTTTGGAAACGACATCAACGGGGATCGCCGGCTCACCTGTTCTGCCCCCAGTGAATACATAACTTACAGGCTGAGCGGCACCACCCTACTGCGCAGTACGAACTGCGATGGATCTGGTGCGCACGCGGTTGCGGAACATATAAAAACCCTGGCTTTTCACTACTACGCAGCCGATGGGTCTTTGCTCGACCCTACTGCTCCCGGCTTCGCAAATGAGGTTGCGGTGGTGCAGATCACGCTTGTAGCGGAGGTGAACCACGGCTCTCTCGGGACCAGCACCCAGACGCTCACGACCGATGTAACTCTTCAGAACGGACCCGGCCAGTGAGACACACGCTGTTTGAAGAAGAGAGCGGTATGACCATGGTGCTCGTGATCATGACGATGGTGATCATCGGCGTGATGGGCGCAGGTCTTCTCGTCTTCACCATGCGGGACCTGCAAAGCGTTGCCACGAGCAATCAGGGACAGACTGCTGCGGACATGGCCGACGCTGGCATGCAGGCTGCTGCGTATCAGCTCGCCATCATCGATTCCAGGCCGTCCGACTACGACGGTGATCCATCAAACGGTGAATCCCGGTGGTCTGATGCTGGAGGGCAGGGCTGGCGTGACTGGAAGCAACTCACCTTCGGTGACGGGAGGGTCTACGTAGGTATCAGGTATCTCCGGCCTGCGGATCCGAACCAGACCTCCCAGCCGGGTTACGCTCCCGAACCGCTTCCTTCCGGACAGACTTCTTATCCGAACGACAGGAACTACTTCGAGGTCACCGTCGGTGCTCAGGCCAACGGTGCCGTACGCTGGTACCAGGCGATCTACTACACGGAGAATTTTGATATTCCCGTCGCTTATTACGCCACGAGAAACATAGACTTCAACGGCAACTCTTTTCAGGTCGAAGGTATAAGCCTGTTTGCCCGGGGCAACATAACCGACGTGCGCGCCGACAACATCGGAGGTGTGGACCAGGCCTACGGCAACTGGAAGAACCAGTACAACGCTACCGCGAGGCCGACCGATGCCGCCGGTGTCGCAGCCCTGGGTACGGTAACTTACAAGCCGGGTAAGGCCAACGTGACCGGGTGCGGGACCCAGGTGAAAGGGTGTCGGGATTACGATGGCACCTCTACCCCCAGGTTTGTGGCGGATACGTGGACCGCAGCCGGGCAGCCACAACCTTCGGATACGATAACCTTCCCCTTCAGGCTCGGTGATACCGCCAGCGACAACCAGGCGCTTGCGGATCTGGAATACAAAGCGAAGGCCCAGGGGCTCTACTTCTCGGTCCCTTCCTCCCAGGGTTTCACGATCGATTCGAGCAACTACCCGGCTCTATCCAACCCCAACACCGTGATCTATATAGATTTCACCGGCACTTCACTCGGCAATGCCACTTACAAGGTGACCTCCACCTCGAACCCCGACGGCTGGGTCAAAGGTACGATAGTCGTCGTGAACGGCAACCTGACCATGAGCGACGCCGGGAAGCTGAAGGGTTTCGAGGGAGCCGTCATCGTGCGTGACGGCAATCCCAATGGCCAGGCGTCGGACCCGAACGTACCGACCTTCACCATGAGTGGCAACTTCACGCTGCACGGTTTCGCCAACGTCGAGGGGGATATGAACCTGAGCGGGAACCTGGAGGGAATGCTCCCCGGTTCGCTCGTCAATGGCATCCCGGGTCTGGTAGCCCTCCACCGCTGGAGCTGGCAGGAGTGTTACAGCGTGGGGTGCGGTATTCCTTAGATGTAGGGATAATAATGGTGTCGGTACACCCGGTAAGCCCGGTAGGCCGAGTGGGCGAACGGGACGATCGTGAGCAGGATCATCACCGGCCAGAGCAGGAACCCGATCAGGAATAGCGTCAAAAACCCCGTCAGCGCCCATCCGGTGAAGAGGGCTATGCCCCAGGCGATCTGGTACCACATCGAGCGGATGGCGTTCGAAGCGACCAGCCGGGAACGCTCACGGAAGGCGAGCCACATGACGAAGGCGGCTACGGGACCGAGGAAGCCGGTCGCCAGGTTCAGGAAGATCGAGAGGTGCGCCAGCGCGGCCCACGTCCGCTCGTCCCGGCGCTCCAAGAGGCCAGATGGACGGTAGACGGGAGGATCGTAGTCCCTCTGCATTCCGTAGTTCAGGCGGTCTTCCGGGCCCATTCTCCGTCACCTTCCGAACGTATGATACTTCCACCAGATACGCCGTGCACGGCGGGAGGTTTCACGGACTGGCTTTCGGTTCTTGCGGTGACGGGTAAAATGGAGGGTGAAAAAGGCATATAGTGTCCTTCTGAAGCGAGCTCATGGAAAGGGGTTACGCAAAAGTGTCCGAGCAGTCTCGCAGCGAGGGAAACGGCAAGGCCACCGCCGTCGAAGGCAAGAACAGCCTCACGGTCACGGACAACCGCACGGGAAAGACTTATGACATAGAGATAAAAGACGGCACCGTGCGGGCGATGGACTTCCGTCAGATCAAGGTGGACGATGACGACTTCGGGCTCATGACCTACGACCCCGGGTTCACCAACACCGCGAGCTGCCGGAGCGCCATCACCTACATAGACGGCGAGAGGGGCATTTTGCAGCATCGGGGCATCCCGATCGAGGAGCTATGTGAGAAGTCCACCTACCTGGAGGTGGCCTATCTTCTGATCCACGGGCACCTCCCCACGCAGAAGGAGCTCGACGGGTGGGTCTACGAGATAACTCACCACACCTACGTGCACGAGAACATGAAGAGCTTCATGCAGGGCTTCAGGCACGACGCCCACCCGATGGGGATGCTGCTCGCGAGCGTGGGGGCGCTCTCCACCTTCTACCCGGAGGCCAAGAACATAGACGACGAGGAGCAGCAGCACCTGGCGGCGGTGCGTCTGATCGCGAAGATGCCCACGCTCGCTGCCTTCGCCTACCGGCACTCGCTCGGGTTGCCTTACGTCTATCCGGACAACGATCTCTCCTACGCCGGCAACCTGCTCTCGATGCTCTTCAAGATGGCCGAGCCGCGTTACGAGCCCGATCCCAGGCTCGAGAAGGCGCTCGACACCCTCTTCATCCTGCACGCCGACCACGAGCAGAACTGCTCGGCGGCTGCCGTCAGGGTCGTCGGCTCCTCGCGCGTCGACCCATACACCGCCATCGCCGCAGGGGTCGCCGGACTCTACGGCCCGCTGCACGGCGGGGCGAACGTCGCCGTGCTCAAGATGCTGCAGCGCATCGGCAAGGTGGAGAACATCCCGGACTTCCTCGAGACCGTCAAGCAGGGCAAGGAGCGCCTGATGGGCTTCGGCCACAGGGTCTACAAGAACTACGACCCGCGCGCCAGGATCATCAAGAGCCACGTCGACGAGGTGCTCGAGGTCACCGGCAAGAACAGCCCCTGGCTAGAGATCGCCGTCGAGCTGGAGAAGCGGGCGCTCGACGACGAGTACTTCACCAGCCGCAAGCTCTACCCGAACGTGGATTTCTACTCCGGGCTCATCTACGAAGCGCTCGGCATCCCGACCGACGCCTTCACCGTGATGTTCGCCATCCCGCGGACCTCCGGCTGGATCGCCCAGTGGCTGGAGATGCTCCACGATCCGGAGCTCAAGATAGCGCGTCCGCGTCAGATCTACACCGGAGAGCTAAACCAGCGCTACGTGCCGATCGAGGAGCGCGGATAGAGCGGGCTTCTCGCAGCCGCGGTGGAAAGGAGGGCGGCCTATCCCGGGCCGCCCTCTTCCATCACCGCCTCGTAGAGGCGCTGCTGCCGGGCGAGGGCCTCGCGGTAGGCCTCGTGCCTGCCTTCGTCGGGCTCGAAGGTCTCGCCGAGCGGTACTTCTGCCTCTTCCAGCTTCAGTACGCCGAGGCGTTCGAGGGCCAGTAGCGCCGCCCCCCGGCTCGAGGCCTCCTCCACCCCCGAGAGCGTCACCGGACGCCCGAGCGCATCCGACATGATCTGGGTCCACACCGGCGAGGAGAGGAGGCCGCCGCCGGTGGCTATGACCTCCTTCTCTCCCGGGATGGCCTCTTCGAGCGCCCGGGCGATGAGCGAGAAGCGCAGCGCGACGGCCTCGAGCGCGGCCCGCAGGATGTCCCCGGGTCGGCTGGCGAGCGAGAGGCCGAGGATCGCGCCGTTCGCGTCGTCGGACCAGGTGGGGCCGCGCTCCCCGGCCAGAAGCGGCAGGAAGGTGAGCCCGTGCGAGTCGGGCTCCATCTTCGCTATCTCTTTCTCCGCCTCTTCTATCTCTGGAAGCCTCAGCGTCTGCGTGAGCCAGCTTACGAGGTTGCCCCCGTTGGAGAGCGCTCCACCCATCACGAAACGCTCCGCGTCGGCCCGGTAGCACCAGGGGCCGTCCGGGATCTCCACGCTCTTTGCCTTCCAGAGCGCGCGCATCGCGCCGCTGGTGCCGACCATGAGCGCGAGCCTCTCCCTCGTGGTGCAGCCGCTGCCGATGTTCGAGCAGGCTCCGTCCCCGGCCGCGGGGAACCAGGGCACGTTTGCCAGCTGCGGCCACCGCTTCGCCCACTCTTCGGCGAGGCCTTGCGCGGGATCGTCGGAGATGGGGGAGAGCTGGTCTTCGGTTATGGGGAGGGCTTCGATCAGCTCTTCATCCCAGCGCTTCTCGTTCTGGTCGAGGAGGCCGGTTGCCGATGCCATCGAGGTGCCTATGGTGAGGTTGTCGCTGCCGAAGAAGCGGCTGTAGAAGTACTCGGCCGGGGAGATCCAACGCGCCGTCCTCTCGAAGCGCTCCGGGTGCTCCTCGCTCAGCCACAGGAGCTTGGCCGGTAGATAGCTGGAGTGCAACACGCACCCCGTCCTGCGGTGCACCTCGCGTTCGTCGAGCCTCTCGCGCAGCTTTCTCGCGGCGCCGGCGGAGCGGCGGTCGGCCCAGGTGAGGATGTCCGTGGTGGGCTCCCCCGACCCGTCCACCCCGAGGACGGCGTGCCAGAAGGTGCTGAATGCCACCCCGGCCACCGCTGCATCCCCGGCGTGCTTGAGCGTCTCGTCCACCGCGCGGACGACGAGCGAGAAGAGATCGTCCGGGTCCTTTATTGCCCCACCGTCCGGGGTGTACTCGAGGGTGTGCTCGAGCTTCGTCTCTGTGCCCTCGACGTACGCTGCCTTCTCGTCGTAGAGCGAGGCCCTGACCGAGGAGGATCCCACGTCCACCGCCAGAACCCGCGTCTCGCCGCTCTCTTCGTTCACCTCTTCCCAAACCCTCCGTTCGTCTCGCTGCAGATCAGTTTAGCAGCACGGTGCCCCGTTCAACTCCGGCGGCTCCGGATGTAGAATCCCCGTTGGAAGGCCGTACGAGAGAGACGGGGGGAGGTCGTTTCCTTGAGGCCGCTGTATCTGCTGGCCCTGGTGCCGTTCATCGGGATACTCGGTGGCATATTCTTCGCCAACCGAATCGAGCCTTTCGTGCTCGGGATGCCGTTCATACTGTTCTGGATCGTGCTGTGGGTCGTCCTGACCTCGGTGGTGATGGCGATCATCTACAGGCTCGACCCGCAGAACAGGGAGGAAGAGCGTTGAACGTGGCGCTCGCGATCATACTGGTCTTTTTGCTGCTCGCGATCTACCTGGGCATCCGCGCCCGGCGCGGCAAGGACATGGACCTCGAGCAGTGGGCCGTCGGTGGGCGGGGTTTCGGGACGATCTTCGTCTTTTTGCTTTTGGCCGGGGAGATCTACACGACGTTCACCTTCCTGGGCGGGAGCGGCTGGGCCTACGGGGAGGGCGGGCCGGCGTTCTACATCCTCTCCTACGGGTCGCTGGCTTACGTCATCTCTTACTGGCTCCTGCCCGCGATCTGGCGCTACGGCAGGGAGAAACGGCTGCACTCCCAGGCGGACTTCTTCGCGAGCAAGTACGAGAGCCGCTCCCTGGGCGTGCTCGTCTCGATCGTCGCGGTGGTCGCGATGGTGCCATCGTATCTGGTGTTACAGCTCAAGGGACTCGGGCTCATAGTCTCGGTCGCCTCCTACGGCGCGATCTCCTCGAACGTGGCCATAACCATCGGGGCGGCGGCGGTGACGCTCTACGTCATGATCAGCGGCATCCGCGGCTCGGCGTGGACCGCCGTGATAAAGGACATAATGGTCCTCTCGGTGGCGGTCTTCCTCGGGATCTACTTCCCCCTGAAACTCTACGGCGGGATGGGGGAGATGTTCCACAGGATACAGCAGCACGATCCGGGCTTCCTCGCGTTGCCGCACACGGGATACAACGTCGTCTGGTTCGTCTCGACGGTCCTCCTGACCGCCCTCGGCTTCTACATGTGGCCGCACACGTTCGGTTCGATCTTCTCGGCCAGGGAGGCGCGCGTCTTCCGGCGTAACGCGGTCTACCTGCCACTCTACCAGCTCATCCTGCTCTTCGTCTTTTTAGTGGGTTTCGCTGCGATCCTGGCGGTGCCGGGTCTCAAGGGAGACCAGGTGGACCTGGCCCTGCTCAGGCTCTCCAAGAGCTCCTTCGACCCATGGCTCGTCGGGCTCATCGGGGCGGCCGGGCTCCTCACCGCGCTCGTGCCGGGCTCGATGCTCCTGATGACCTCGGCGACGATCCTCTCGAAGAACGTCTACCGGGCGTTCGTACCCTCCGCGAGCGAGGAGCGGGTGAACCGGCTCGCGAAGGCGCTCGTTCCCGTCGTGGCCCTGGTCGCCTGGTACTTCACGATCAACAGCGGCAAGACCATCGTGATCCTGCTGCTCCTCGGGTACAGCTTCGTCACCCAGCTCTTCCCGTCCCTGATCTCGAGCCTCCTGCCGAACAACTTCGTGAACAAGTGGGGGGCGGCGGCCGGGATCATCGTCGGGGTGGCCATCGTTACCTACGCGACCGTGGGCGGGCTCGGGACCGGTGACCTTCTGCCCTTCCTCCCGCCGGCGCTCGCCGATATAAACAACGGGGTGGTGGCGCTCGTCGCCAACGCGATAGTTACGGTCGGTGTGAGCCTGGCGACCCGTCCCTTCGTCGCCCGGTCCTCGGCACCGACGACGTGATGGAGCGGGGTGAGGCGCTCGCCGTGGTGAGCGGCGGGCTGGACTCGGTGACGCTGGCCCATCTTCTCGCGGACGAGGGCTACTCGCTGCATCTGCTCTCCTTCGACTACGGACAGCGGCACGGAAAGGAGCTCGAGTACGCCCGTCGCTGCGCGGAGCGGCTCGGGGCCTCCTTCGACGTCGTGGACCTCTCCGGAGTCGGGAGGTTGCTCTCGGGCTCGGCGCTAACCGACGAGGTCGAAGTCCCCCACGGTCGCTACGACGAGGAGAGCATGTCCGTGACGGTCGTGCCGAACCGCAACGCGATCTTTTTGTCCGTGGCCTACGGAGCCGCGGTGGCGCGGGGCTCGGTGCTGGTGGCGGCGGCGATGCACGCGGGCGACCACCCCGTCTACCCGGACTGCCGCCCGGAGTTCGTCCGGAGCTTCGAGGAGATGGAGCTCCGGGCGATAGAAGGGCTGGGGTATCCGGGATTGCGCCTGTACACGCCTTTCATCCGCAAGACCAAGGCGGAGATAGTAGGGATCGGGGCTTCCCTCGGCGTGCCCTTCGAGGAGACCTGGAGCTGCTACGAGGGGGGCGAGCTCCACTGCGGGCTGTGCGGTACATGCACCGAGCGCAGGGAGGCGTTCGAGCTCGCCGGCGTGGAGGACCCGACGGAGTACCGGGGCTAACCCAGCTCTTTTGCGAGGTGCAGCAGGTCCCGGACCACGAGGTCCGGCTCGATGTCCCACGGATCGAGGAGCGTTTTGGGGTCGCGCCGCACCCAGGCGGCCCGCATCCCGAAGGACTTCGCTCCGATCACGTCGAACGGGTTGCTGGAGACGAGCCACACCTCTTCCGGTGCACCCCCGAGCCTCTCGCAGGCGTGGCGGTAGACCTCCGGGTCGGGTTTGAAGCTCTTCACCTCGTCGGCGCTTATCACAGTGTTGAGGTACTCGAACAGGCCGGCCTGCTCGAGTACCTTCCGCGCACTCTCCTCCACGCCGTTGGAGAAGGCGGACATTTCGTGCCCCTGCGAACGCAGCGCCCGGAGTCCAGGCAGGGCGTCTTCGAAGGCGGGAAGGCTCTGGTAAGCGGAGATGAGGTTTCTCTCGTCCTCTCGCGAGAGCTCGAGGCCCACGCTCTGCGTGGCGAAGGCGAGTGCCTGGCGGGTACAGACCCCGAAATCCTCGTAGCGGCGCATCAGCGCCCGCCGAAAGGTGTATTCGAGCTGCTTCTCACGCCAGAGTTTTGCGAGGTGCCCGGCTTTCTCTCCGGCGAACGGCTCGAGCTTCTCCTCCATCTTCAATGGATCTACGAGCGTTCCGTAGATGTCGAAAGCCAGGGTCTCCGGCATCGCTATCTCCTCCATCGGGATCTCTTGCTGCCCTAGAGAGGATAACAGCTTCGAAACGGAGCGAGCCCCGGCCCTTCGGTCGGAGTCGGGGCTCGTCCGGAGGGGTTCCGGTCAGTCTTCCAGGACGAAGGTCACCTCCATGTTCACCCTGTAGGCGGTGATGTCGCCGTTCTCGACCGTGACGTTCATGTCCTTGATCCAGGCGCCCTCCACGTTGCGCAGCGTCTTCGTGGCGCGGGCTATGCCCTCCCTGATGGCGCCTTCGAAGCTCTCGGGCGAGGTCGCGCTGATCTCGGTGACCCTGGCTACCGACATGGCTTTCCTCTCCTCCTTGCTCTTCACCCACCTTCGGGGTAAAGAGTCTTACCCGCCCGAGAAAATACTAAACGTTACTTTGAGCTGAGAGGTGGCTCACCAGTATGGGGCTGCTGGTAGGCCGTTTCGATCCTCCGGCCGGTTCGATGGTGACGGCGACCGCCTGGGCTTTCTTTGCCCTGACCTGAACGGGGACGGCGACCGCCTTACCGCTCGGCGTGAAGAGCCCGGCGGGCTTCGGGGTGCCGTTCTCTATGACCCATATCTGATAGGTCTTGCCGTCTGGGGCGGGCGGCAGGTTGCTCGCCGTGAGGATCATCTTCCCGTTCCTCATCCGGAGTACCTCAGCCGAGGCTCCCTTCGCCGGGCCGGAGCTCCGCATCGCGTATGCCTTGAGGTTTTCAACCTGTCCCTGCAGGTTGTGGTTCTCGCTCCGGAGGTTCCCGAGCTCCCTCTGCAGGAGCCCGTTCCAGACGAGGAGCCCCGCCACCGCGAGCGCCGCCCCTGCCGCGGCCAGGGTGCGCGGACGAAGGATCCACCCCAACCTGTCTTTCAGGGCGTTGCGCGCTTCGCCGCCGGAGGTTGTCTCGGAGCGCACTCTGGCCAGCACCCTGCGGCGCAACTCGGGGGAGGGTTCCTGCTCGGGAGGCGAGAGGGCGAGCAGGCCCGCTATCGCGCCGAGTTCCTCTATCTCGGCCTGCTTCTCCGGGTGGCGAGCCAAGTAGCTCTCGAACTCGCGCCGCTCTTCTTCGGTGAGCGCGCCGAGGACGTAGGCCTCTTTCAGCTCCTCGAAACGTTCGTGTTCCATCCCGCTCACTGTGGCAGCCTCAGATCCCTCGCGTCGAAGTAATCTTTTATCTTCTTGAGGCCCAGCCTCATCCTGCCTTTCACCGTTCCGAGCGGCAGCCCGAGCAGCTCGGCGATCTCCGTGTGGGTATAACCCGAGAAGTACGCGAGCTCCAGTATCTTCAGCTGCTCCGGCGGCAGGCTCTTGAGGGCTTCGCGCACCTGCTCCCGCTGGGTGTTCTGCCAGGTCTCGGTGAAGGCCTCGCTTTGTTGCGCACCGGATGTTGCGGCCTGCGCCCGGTCCTCGGTCCTGCGGCGGCTGGCCGCGGATCGCAGCTGGTCTATGCCGCCGTTGTGGACGATCGTGAGCAGCCAGTTCCTCACGCTGCCGCGCTCCGCCCGGTAGCTCCCCGCCGAACGCCACGCCTTGAAGAAGGACTCCTGCACGAGGTCTTCTGCTGCCTGTCGCTCACCCATCATCCGGTAGGCGAGCGAGTACGCCGCCCGGCTGTGCCGGTCGTACAGGCATGCGAAGGCGTCGGCGTCACCCGCTGCGGCGAGCGAGATGAGGTCTTCGTCTGCGAGCAGCAGGTATCTTCTCGGAACGTCGCCCATACCACAGTATACGCAGGTGCCTGATATCCAGATCAGACGCCGGCGTCGGGAATTCCCGGAGGATTGGTGATCCAGGCACCACCCGCTCCCGTAAAAGCCGGTGAAGAAGAGTAAAGATCGATTGAGGGGGTGTGAAGCTCGGAGAAAAAGCGGTTGGCTTGATGGACGTCCGTGCTGGCGACAAGAAAGGAGTGTGTACGGATGGGTGTTGTCGAGGACCGCGGAGGTCCTGTGGTGCTTGATCGGGAGGTCTCGCGCCGTGGTTTCCTGAAGACCGCCGCGGCGGTTGGGGCGGCGCTGTCTGCTGCGGGCGTCGGCGGCTTCGGCGTCGCGGTGCGGCAGGTGCAGGCCCAGAGCAAGGAGTACACGACTTACCAGGGGCTTGGTGACGTCAAGATCCTCTCCTTCGCCTACCTGCTCGAGGAACTGGAGGGGACCTTCTACGACCAGGGAGTGAAGTCCGGCATATTCAGCGGCGAGGCTCTCACGTTCATAACCGACATCCGCGACAACGAGATGGCGCACGCCCAGGCTCTGGCCTCTACGTTGCAGAAAGCGGGGGCGCCGGTACCCCAGACGCCGAACTTCACCTTCCCGAACGGGACCTTCAGCGACACGGGGGCTTTCCTGAAGCTAGCGGCGACCTTCGAGCCGACCGGAATCGGGGCGTACCAGGGGGCGGCGCCCGCGCTCAAAAACAAGGATTACCTGGCGGCGGCCATCTCGATCCACAACTCAGAGTGCCGCCACTGGGACGCGATCAAGATCCTGCAGGGCGTCGTGCCGCCGAACAACGTGCCCTTCGAGAAGGCGCTGACGCTGCAGACGGTCCAGTCGCGGGTCAAGCCGTTCGGGATCACGGGCTGAAGGGGAGGTAGAGGATGAGAGAGCAGACAGGCACCGAAGCTGCGGTGCTCGAGGGCACCCGCAGCCGCGGGGACTTCTTCAAGATGGCCGGTCTCGCCGGGGCAGGCGCCGTGCTGGGTTCGGTCGCCCTCGCCCCGAAGGCCTTCGCCCAGAGCGGTGATCTGGGTATCGCCAACTTCGCGCTGACGCTGGAGTACCTGGAGGCGACGTTCTACGAGAACGCCGTGAACTCCGGGGTGCTCTCGGGGGATGCGCTCAAGGTGGTGACGGCGCTGCGCGACCACGAGCAGGCGCACGTGGATGCCCTGGTCTCGCTGATCAAGAGCGCTGGCGGAACTCCGGTCTCCAAGCCGCAATTCACCTTCCCCTCGGGGGCGACCTCGAGCGAGAGCTCCATCCTGAACCTCGCCGCCACCCTGGAACCGGTCGGCGTGGGGGCCTACCTGGGCGCCGCGCCGCTCATACAGAGCCCCGACGTGCTCGCCGCCGCCGGGAGCATCGCCGGGGTGGAGGGCGAGCACGTGACGGCCGTCAACAACCTGCTCGGAAACGCCGCGGCCACGCTCGAGGCTTTCCCTGCCGCGCTCTCCAAGGACGAGGTTCTCGCCAAGATAGCCCCGTTCCTCGGGATGGGTTCGATGATGGAGACGGGTGGCGGCTCGCGCAGAGACTGGTACCGCAACGCGCACGTCTAGCGGGGAGAGAGGCTTGAGCCCGGGCTCCCTTCTGCGGAGGAGCAGGACGGCGTCGGTAGCCGTCCTGCTCCCCGTCATGATCTTCGCCCTCGCCGGTTGTGGGAGCACGCCCGTCGCCAGAAAGGCTCCCGGAGCGGGCGAAAGTGTCGCCTCGCACCGTGCAACGAAAGCGGGGCACCAGGTCGGGAAAGACTCCGGGCGCACAGACGTTGTTCGGAAGACCGCACGGAAGACGACTGGTGCTACTCCTGAGGGAGGCGTGACCGTAAAGCCCGCCGATCCCAGAGAGGTGCTCTCCAGGAAGAAGCTTCCTGACGGGTTCCCCGGCTATCGGGGCTGGAATGAGAAAAGGACCGGCGACGCTTCGCAGAAGATGATCTCGGTCGGGACGTCGGCCGGCGCCATACCGGCGGTCAGGCCTTTCAATTTCGGCCGCGATCCCGGCGGCCCCAAGGACAAGAAACTCTACCTCTCCATCCCCAAGATAGGGTTGCACGATGTGCCGGTCTACAACTCGGTCGATCCGGCGAAGCTCGACGAAGGAGCGGTGCACGTGCCGGCGACGGGGTTCCCCTGGCAGAAGGGAGCAAACGTCTACATCGCCGGCCACCGCCTCGGATATCCGAACACGGGATCTCTCTACCTCTTCTACCACCTGCCGGAGCTTACTGATGGAGACGAGGTGATCCTGAAGGACTCCGCCGGCAGGGAGTACGTCTACCGGGTCGTGAGGAAGGAGACCGTAGGCCCGGAAAACGTGCAGGTGATGAACCCGGTACCCGGGAAATCACTCGTCACCCTTCAGACCTGCACCCTCCCGCACTACACCAAGCGGATCATAGTGCAGGCCGAACTGGTCGGGCACTCCCGGGGATGACGCTTCCGATGGTGGTATATTGACGTCATGGTGACCGACCTCTTCCAACCGCTGCACCTTCTGATCCTCTTCGCCATCGTCCTCGTCGTCGTGGGCCCCCGGCGTGCGGTACGTCTGGCCCGCGGGGTGGGAGACGGGCTCGGGAAGATGACCCGATACCGGCAGGAACTCCGGGAGGGGTTCACCTCCGCGCTCACCGGCGAGGAGGAGGGCGGCCGGAAGAAGGAGCGTTGAGCGGGGAGGTGGCTTCCCGCGGGAACCCTTCCGAACCGGACCTGCGCCTGAGCGTCCTCTCGAGCGGGAGCTCGGGGAACGCCACCTACGTCGAGGCCTCAGGGCGCGGGTTTCTGGTCGACGCCGGTTTCTCTTCTCGCAGCTTGAGACGTCTGCTCGCCCGTATCGGGCGTGGTCTCGATGACATCGAGGCGATCCTCGTCACCCACGGTCACACCGACCACACCTCCGGGATCCGTTCGCTGGTGCGCGAGCGCAGGGTGCGGGTCTACGCCGCCCGGGGGGTGTGGGACGTTCCGGGGACCGTTCCCGTCGAGGTCGCGGAGCCCTTCGAGGTCTGCGGGGTGGAGGCGACTTTCTTCGAGGTGCCCCACGACGCCCCGACCTGTGGTCTGAGGCTCCGTACGGAGGGGGTTTCGGCGGCTTTCGCCACCGATCTCGGGGAGGTGACGCCGCAGACCCTTGGCTGGATGAGCGGTGCGCGGGCACTCGTTCTGGAGGCGAACCACGATCCGCAGTGGCTGCGCCGGGGCCCCTATCCGGTGGATCTCAAGCGCAGGATCCTCTCCGGCAACGGGCATCTCTCCAACCAGCAGGCGGCCGAAGCGGCGCTCGCCCTGGCTCCGCACGGTCTCTCGGAGATCGTCCTCGCCCATCTCTCCGAGACGAACAACACGCCGATGAGGGCTTGCGGGACCGTCGCCCGGGTGCTGCGCGAGGCCGGCTACGGCCGGGTCCGGGTCCGGGCCGCGATGCGCGGTCGCCCGACTCCCTGGGTCGAGGTGGGCCCCTTCTCCGGGCGCCCGGACGATGGTTTTTCCCCTGGCCTGACGGACCGGCTCTTCAGCGTGAGGGGGTGATCCGGCGGGCCACCATCGTCGCCGTCGGGAAGCTCCGGGGGTGGGCCGCCGGGGGTTGTGAGGAGTATCTGAGTAGGCTTCGCCGGTACTTCGCGGTCGAGGTCGTCGAGGTTCGCGAGGAGGATATCAACCGGCGGAGCCCGGAGGAGGTGCTCTCGGCGGAGGCCGGGCGTCTCTTGCGTCGTCTGCCGCAGGGTGCGTACACGGTGGTCCTTGATCGTGAGCGCGGCAGGGAGCTCTCTTCGGAGGAGCTCGCCCGGAGGCTCTCCTCGCTCGGACTCTCCGGGTGGAGCCACGTGGCCTTCGTCGTCGGCGGTCCGCTGGGCCTCGACGGGGCGGTGCTCGAGCGCGCCGACCTGGTGCTCTCCTTCGGGCGCATGACGCTTCCGCACGCCCTCGCGCGCGTCGTCTTGCTCGAACAGCTCTACCGGGCGGCGAAGATCGAACGCGGCGAGAGCTACCACTGGTAGTTGACCGGAGCTTCTCCTCCCCCTGCCATGGAAGCTGCGAGCTTCGTTCTCATCCTCACCCTGTCGGCCCTGGCGGCTCGGCTGCCCGGGGATCTTCCGGGTGGGACAGACCATTTTGCCGCCTTCCTGTATCTGGCCGCGGTGACCATCAGGGGGATCTTCCCGCTCACCCCGCTGGGCACGGTCGCCGCCACGGTCTCCACCGGGTCTTCTGGCGGGCTTGGGGACCACGCAAGATCTCTGGAGGAAGCCGTACCGTGCTTCCGGTTCTGCACACACTTCCCTGCGCGGGACCACCGTACAGCCGTGCCGGCAGCGGTAGGGAGGACCGGCGCCGGGATGCTACCATAAACGCGTGCGCGTGCAGATCGACAGGTTCGAGGATGGTGGATGGGCCGTGCTGACGCCCTACCCGCAAGGCGGCATAACCTTCGATGTGCCGCGGGAGATGCTTCCACCGGGTTGTTCGCCGGGGGACGTACTCCTCGCGCGGTTCGTACCGGACGAGGCGGAGAGCCGGAGGGCCGTCGGGGAGGCGCGCAGGCTCATGGAGGGGCTTCTCGGGAGAGAGGAGCGGGATGAAGATTGAGGAGAGGCTCGCTGCGGCCATAGAGGACGCCGCCCGCAGGGTGTACGGCGTGGAGCTCGAGGGTGTGCACGTCGAGAGACCCAACGACCCCGGCCACGGAGACTATGCCAGCAACGTGGCGCTGGCCAACGCCAGTGTCTTCCGACGCAACCCGAGGGAGGTGGCGGAGGAGCTGTGTGGTGCCCTCGAGAGCGACCTCGTCGAGGAGGCGGAGGCCGCCGGACCCGGTTTCATGAACTTCCGGCTTTCCTCCGATGCGCTGTGGGGAGAGATCGAGGCCCTGCTGCGGGCGGGGGGCTCCTACGGCAGGAGGGAACCCTCGGGCGAGCCGGTGATACTGGAGTACGTGAGCGCGAACCCGACTGGTCCGCTGACCGTCGCTCACGGTCGGCACGCCGCCTACGGCGACTCGCTGGCGAGGATACTCACCGCCTCCGGTAAGAAGGTGTTCCGTGAGTACTACGTCAACGACGGAGGCAATCAGATACGCCTGCTGGGGGAGTCCGTCGCCGCTCGCTACGCCGCCCTCTACGGTGAGGAGTGGCCCGTCTCAGACCCCGAGTCCCTCTACCGCGGGGAGTACATCGCCGACATAGCCCGCGATCTTTCCGAAGCGCGTGCTGATGAACTGCTGAAGCTTTCGCGGAGGGAGGCGCTCGAAGAGATCAGTGCCTTCGCCGTCCGGTGGTGCATGCGGGAGATAAAGGATACCCTCGCCCGCTCCCGGGTCGACTTCGACGGGTACTTCAGCGAGAGGTCCCTCTACGACTCTGGGAAGATCGAGGATGTTCTGCGGCGGCTCAGGCTAAGCGATCACACCTACGAGAAGGAGGGGGCGTTGTGGCTCGCCTCGAGCAACTTCGGCGACGACCGTGACCGGGTGCTCGTGAAGAGCGACGGCTCCTACACCTACATGGCGCCGGACCTCGTCTACCATCTGGACAAGTTCGAGCGCGGGTTCCGGCGGGCGGTGGACGTGCTGGGCGCCGACCACGCGGGTTATCCGCCGCGCATCCGGGCCGGGCTCGCGGCGCTCGGGGTGCCCGGAGATTTCCTCGACGTGGAGTTCGTGCGGCTGGTCAAGCTGGTGCGGGAAGGAGAGCAGGTCAAGGTCAGCAAGCGGGCGGGCAACTTCGTGACCCTGGAGGAGTTGCTCGACGAGGTCGGGGTCGACGCCGCGCGGTACTTCTACGTGCGCTCTTCGCACCGCACGGAGATGAACTTCGACCTCGACCTCGCCGTCCGACAGTCGGACGAGAACCCGGTCTACTACGTGCAGTACGCCCACGCAAGGATCGCATCCATCTTCCGGCGGGCCGGGCTCGATCCGGAGTCGGTGGGGGAGGTCGAAGCCGGTGGGCTCGCTCCGGAGGAGAGGTTGCTGGTCCTCGAGCTGCTCGATTTCCCGCGGGTGCTGCACAGCGCCGCCGAGAGGCGGGAAGTGCACCCCATACCGACCTACCTCGAGGGGCTCGCGACCATCTTCCACCGCTTCTACACGGTTCACCGGGTGCTCGTGGACGACGAAGCCGAGCGCGGGCGACGGCTCGCGCTGTGCGCCGCCACCAAGAACGTCCTGAGGTCGGGACTCGAGCTACTCGGGGTCGAGGCTCCGGAGAGGATGTAGCGGCTAGCGCCGCTTCCCGGAACGGGCGCGCCCGCCCTGGCGCTCCTTCTGTGCTCTGGTCATCCTCCTGAGCCGCTTTATGGCCTGCAGCGTAACGGTCATGGCGTACCTCCTCTCCAGGCTGGTTCGAAGCATGGCGCTCCCCCATTGCGTACCGGTGTCGGGAGGGGAGCGTTTCTGGAAGACCGGGGCTTATGCTACGTCGGAGCCCGGGCCTTTCAAGTGCCACCGGGAGCGGAGGAGTTAACCGTTTCACCGTCGATCCGATTTTCGTGCGACGCCGGGTGGGGTGGCGGGTTAACCTCCTCATAAGAGGACAGGAAAACTCGAGCTTCTCTTGGGGGTCGGAAGATGTCGGAAGGTTCTTCAGCCCGGCGGGCCAGGCGGCGTTTCGTCTACATCGCATCGGGCATATGTGCGCTGGGTGGGCTTCTCTTCGGTTACGACACCGGGGTCATCTCCGGGGCGCTCCTCTTTCTGAAGAAAGACCTCGGAATCCAGCATGACGCCTTCATGCAGGGCCTGGTGACGAGCGCGATCCTGATCGGGGCCATGATCGGGGCGCTGGTGTGCGGGTCTCTCGCCGACCGGCTCGGGCGCAGGAGGCTCACGCTCCTGGCGGGGGTCGTCTTCGGGATCGGGGCGATAGGGGCCGCGGCGTCGCCAGATGTCGCCGTCCTGATCCTCTTCAGGATCGTGCTCGGCATCGGGGTCGGGCTCGCCTCGGTGATAGTGCCGATGTACATCGCGGAGATCTCGCCGGCCGAGGTGCGCGGCCGGCTCACCTCGCTCAACCAGCTCATGATCACGGTCGGCATCCTCGTCGCGTACATAATCGACTATCTGCTCGCCCCCTACGCGGCCTGGCGCTGGATGTTCGGGCTCGCCGTGATCCCGGCGGCGGCGCTCTTCATAGGGATGTACTTCATGCCGGAGACCCCGCGCTGGCTCGTCAGCCACGGCCAGCTCGACGTCGCGCGGCAGGTTCTGGGACGTACCCGCGGGGAGGAGAGGATCGAGGAGGAGATAGAGGGGATCCAGGAGGCCGAGCGGCGCGCCAGGGAACAGGCCGGCTGGGGAGAGCTGGTCAAAGCCTGGATCCGGCCGGCGCTCATCGTCGGGCTCGGGCTCGCGATCCTGCAGCAGTTCGTCGGGATCAACACCATCATCTACTACGCGCCGACCACCCTGACCAAGCTCGGGCTTGGAGATTCGGCCTCCATCCTCGCGCAGGTCGGCATAGGGGTCGTGAACGTGCTCTTCACCTTCGTCGCGATAAGGACGCTCGACACCATAGGTCGCAAGAAGCTGCTTCTCGCCGGGAGCGTCGGGATGACCGCCAGCCTGGCGGTGCTCGGTTTCCTCACGCTCGCGGTCGGGATAAAGGGCGGGGCCATCGGGATCATCACGATAATCTGTCTCGCCGTCTACATAGCCTCCTTCGCGGCCACCTGGGGACCGACGGTCTGGGTGATGCTCCCGGAGATCTATCCTCTGCGGGTGCGCGGGCCCGCGGAGGGGCTCGCGACCTGGGGGAACTGGGCCTCCAACTTCGTTGTCTCCCTCACCTTCCCGAGCATGCTCGCCGGGCTCGGTCAAGGACCGTCGATGTTGATGTTCGCCGGGATGGGGGTGATATCGTTCCTCTTCGTGCTCGCGCTCGTTCCCGAGACCAAGGGGAAGACGCTCGAGGAGATAGAGGAGGAGCTTAACGTCGAGGTCGAGAAGGCGGGCTGAGCCGCTCTGATATACTGCCGGATATACGCCCGCATGATCCCGAAGGGGCCTGGAGAGGAGATGAGCGCGAGCAAACGGATGGTCATCTGTCAGGTGAGCGACATCCACTGCGGGAGCCCGCACTTCGTTCCCGACCTTCTGGAGCGCACCATCCTGGAGGTCAACGAGATAGACCCGACGGCGGTGGTGGTCTCCGGGGACCTCACCGACGCCGGGTACCGGCAGGAGTTCGAGACCGCCGCGGACTACTTGCGTCGCTTCCGGTGTGAGAGGGTGATGGTCATCCCGGGCAACCACGACTCACGCAACGTGGGATATATACACTTCGAGCGTCTCTTCGGGGAGCGGTATTCGGTCCTGGATTTCGACGAGGCGGTGATGGTCGGGGTGGACTCCTCGGAGCCGGATCTGAACGACGGCCGGGTGGGGCGCGAGCACTACGAGTTCATCCGCGACTCCTTCGCCGGGGCTGGCGACAGGTTGAAGATCTTCGTGATCCACCACCATCTCGTGCCCATCCCCGGTACCGGACGGGAGCGCAACATCATCTTCGACGCGGGTGACATCCTGGAGCTCCTGGTGGAGGTGGGCGTGGACCTCGTGCTCTCCGGGCACAAGCACGTTCCCTATTCCTGGAAGCTCGAGGACATGTTCATCGTCAACGCCGGTACCGCGTCGACCACCCGGCTGCGGGGGAACACCCGTCCCTGCTACAACGTGGTCGAGATAGAGGACCGCCGGGTGCGGGTCTTCCGGAAGTATCCGTTCAAGGAACGCGAACTCGCGGTGGACTTCAACCCCAGGACGCACGCCTACTACCGCCGGGAGGAGAAGATAGACTCAGGGGTCGCGCTCTCCGGCGAGCGGTAAGGGATCTCCTTGAGCGGGAGGCGGGCGCTCTTCCTCATAGACGGGGAACACTACCCTCCGGTCGTGCTGGAGGCGATGGAGAGGGTGTGCTCCTCCCTCGGCGTGGAACCGGTCGCGGCGGCTTTGCTCGGGGGGACGGAGAAGATCGGGGAGGGAGCCGACTACGGGCTGCCGCTCGTCTTCGGGGAGGACCCGGAAGACGCCGTCAGGGAGGCGATCGTACGTTACGAAGTGGACGTCGTCGTCGATCTCTCCGATGAGCCGGTGGTCGGTTACAGGGAGCGGATGAGGATAGCCTCGAGGGTACTCGCCGCGGGCGCGCGCTACGTGGGCAGCGACTTCGAGCTTCGTCCGCCGGAGTTTCATCCCGTCTTTGGGAAGCCTTCGCTGGCGGTCATCGGCACCGGGAAAAGGATCGGGAAGACCGCGGTGACGGGGTATCTCGCCCGGCTTCTGGCCCGGGAGGGGTTCGATCCGATCGTCGTCTCCATGGGGCGCGGGGGGCCCCCGCGCCCGGAGGTGATAGATGGGAAGAGGATGGAGATCGGCAGCGACTATCTTCTCGAGGCGCTGCGGCGGGGGGCGCATGCGGCGAGCGATTGCTACGAGACCGCCGCGCTCAGCCGGGTGACGACGGTGGGATGCCGGCGCTGCGGCGGCGGGCTCGCCGGGGCACCTTTCGTCTCCAACGTGATCGAGGGGGCGAGGGTAGCCGCCGGGCTCGAGGGGGGCCTCATCCTCTTCGATGGCTCGGGGGCCGCTTTGCCGCCCGTGGAGGTGGGAGCGCGGGTGCTCGTCGCCGGAGCGAACCAGGACCCCGAATACGTGACCGGGTTCCTCGGCGCCTACCGGTTGCTCGTCTCCGAGGTGTTGCTGATCACGATGGCCGAGGAGCCGCTGGCCTCACCCGAGAGGGTGCAGCGGCTCAGGCAGGAGGTTCGGAGGGTGAAGCCGGAGATCGAGGTCGTCCCCGTGGTCTTCCGCCCGCGTCCCGCCATGGACGTGCGTGGGGTGCGGCTGGTCTACGTCTCGACGGCGCCGCTGAAAATGCTCGGCCGGCTCGCTGGGTTCCTCGAGGAGAACTACGGCTGCAGGGTCGTCGCTGCCACCGGGAACCTCTCCAACCGGCGGGCGCTCGAGCGAGACCTCGAAGACGTCCGCGGGGCGGAGGCCTACCTCACCGAGATCAAAGCCGCCGCGGTGGACGTGGTGGTGCGGCGAGGGCTGGAGGAGGGGGTGCCGGTCTACTACTGCGACAACGAACCGGTGGCGGAGGGGCTGGATCGCGTTCTGCTCGATGCCGCCGGGCGGGCTCTCCGGCGTTTCACCGGGAAGAAAAGTGGCTGAAGACATACTCTGGTGTATAATTTCGTTGCTGAGGTATCCCGCTGTGGTCTTGCGATCGCGGGGATACTCCGTATCGAATTCCGCAATACCCCGCCCTCACTGAGAGAGGGGTCCCGGCGAGGGACCCGCGGCGGGCACGGGAGGTGGGTGATCCTCTATTAGCGCGGTCGAGCCCCATTCCGGGGGGATGATGAGGGCCATCGAGTTTGCGACCGTGACCGAGAAGGTTGCGCTGCGAGTGGCCCGTCTCGAAGGTTCCGGTTCTCCGGAGGAGGCCTACACGCTGGCCAGCAAGACCTTCAGGGAGGAGATCGACAAGGCGGAGGTCTCCGCCGAGGTGGTCGTCTTCCGGGAGGAGAGGCCGGGCAAGGGGAGGCTGCTGCATCCGGAGGTGCTCTCCGTCGGCGACGTGCTGGGGGCCGGTGGGCCCGAAGTGGACATCGCCGTCGAGCCCGTCGAGGGGCTGACGCTGCTCACCAAAGGCCTGGCCGGATCGGTGACCGCCGTGGCGGTCTCTCCGCGGGGAACGATGCTTCGGACGCCGGACATGTACATGAGCAAGCTCATCGTCGGCCCGCAGGCCAGGGGGAAGATAGACATAGACGCCCCGGTGGAGGAGAACGTCCGGGCCATCGCGGAGGCGATGGGCCGTGAGCCCTCGGAGATAACCGTCGCCATACTGGACCGCGAGCGGCACGAGGGGCTCATCGAGGAGATCCGACGCAGCGGGGCCAGGATCCAGATCCGCCCCGAGGGAGACCTCGCCCCGGCCATCGCCGTCGGGTTGCGGGGGGCGGATCTCGACGCGGTCATCGGGATCGGGGGGGCGCTGGAGGGTATCCTCGCCGCCGCGGCCATAAAGTGCCTCGGGGGGGAGATGCAGGCGCGGATGTGGCCCACGCAGCGCTCTCAGGTCGAGAAGCTCAGGGAGTGCGGGCTCGACGATCCCGAGCAGAAGCTCACGCTGGACGATCTCATCCGGGGGGAGGACGTGATCTTTGCAGCCACGGGTATAACGCCGGGGGAGACGCTCGAGGGCGTGAAGTACTTCCGGGGTGGGGCCAGGACGCAGACGGTGGTGATGTCCACCAGGCCCCGTATGGTAAGATTTATCGACACCATCCATGTTCTGGGACCAGACGTCCGGCTGCAGGGTTTCCGGCGCTGAAGCCGCACCATGAAGTTGTCCTAGAAGTGTCCTAGACGAGAGGTAAGAAATGGCCGACATATCCACTCTTGAACGCAAGAAGCTGAGCGATCTGCACCAGATAGCATCCCAGCTTGGCATCGAGAAGTACCGCAAATACCGCAAATCCGAGCTCGCGGCCCTGATCTACAAGGTTGCTACCGAGCAGGCGGGGAACGGTGACCGGGAGGAGACCAAACCGCCCGAGGCGGCTACCGGCGAGGTACGCGTCGAGACGAACGGCTCCGCCGCCGTGAAGGAGCCCGTCCAGGACTCTTTCGGCGAGGCCGAGACGGCGGTCGTGGAGAAGCCGAAGGAAGAGAAGCCGAAGGAGCCCGAGCAGAAGCAGCCGCGGGGAGGACAGCGCCCGGAGGAGAAGGACGAGAAGCTCAGGCAGAGCGGGGTCCTAGACATCCTGCCCGACGGGTTCGGGTTCCTGCGCACCCGCGGTTACATTCAGAGCAAGGGTGACATCTACGTCTCCACCTCGCAGATCAAGCGCTTCAACCTCAGGCGTGGAGACTACATAGTCGGGCAGATCCGACCGGCGCGTGAAGGGGAGAAGTACCCGGCGCTGGTGCGCATCGAGAAGATAAACGACCGTGAGCCGCAGAAGGGCCGTCAGCGGCCGAACTTCGACGACCTGACGCCGCTCTACCCCATGGAGCGACTGCGGTTGGAGTGGAAGCCCAACGACATCGCCCCGCGGGTGATAGACCTGGTCGCTCCGATCGGCAAGGGGCAGCGCGGGCTCATCGTCTCACCGCCGAAGGCGGGCAAGACAACGATCCTGAAGCAGATCGCGCAGTCCATAATCGCCAACTACCCGGACGTGAAAGTACTGGTTCTGCTCGCCGACGAGCGCCCGGAGGAGGCGACGGACTGGCGGCGCAGCGTGCCCGAGGCGGAGGTCGTGGCCTCGACCTTCGACCAGCCGCCGGAGAACCACATCGCCGTGGCAGAGCTCGTCCTCGAGCGCGTCAAGCGGCTCGTGGAGGAAGGCGACGACGTGGTGGTGTTGCTCGACTCGCTCACCCGCCTCGCGCGCGCCTACAACCTGGCGGCTCCGGCGAGCGGACGTATCCTTTCCGGGGGCGTGGATTCGGCCGCGCTCTATCCGCCGAAGAAGTTCTTCGGCGCGGCGCGCAACATCGAGAACGGCGGCTCGCTCACGATCCTGGCGAGTGCCCTCGTGGAGACCGGCAGCCGCATGGAGGAGGTCATCTACGAGGAGTTCAAGGGCACCGGCAACATGGAACTCCACCTGGAGCGCAAGCTGGCGAACAAGAGGATCTACCCGGCTATCAACATCGAGGATTCCGGAACCCGCAAGGAGGAGCTCCTGATGGAGCCCGCCGAGGCGCAGAGGGTCTGGCAGGTCAGGAACATCCTCAACGCGCTGGACACCAGCCAGAAGATAGAGCTCCTCATCCAGAAGCTCAAGGAGACCCGCACCAACGCCGAGTTCCTGCGCGAGCTGCAGCGGGTGCGGTAGCGGGGCGTTTCGGCGGTCGGGAAGGCGCCGCTCTCGTCCGCGGGGGCCCGCCTTCCCGGGCTTTCTGGCCGGGAAGTATTAAACTAGTTGTCGTTCGACGAGATCCTGCAGATCGGAGGAAAAAGATGAAGAGTGGTATCCATCCGGCCTACACGAAGACGATCGTGAGGTGCAGCTGCGGCAACGAGTTCGAGACCCGTTCGACCGCCGAGCAGGAGGTGCTGCACGTGGACGTGTGCTCCGCCTGCCACCCCTTCTTCACCGGCAAGCAGCGCATAGTCGATTCCGGCGGGAGGGTCCAGCGCTTCCAGGATCGTCTGGCCCGGCGGAGCAAGAAGTAGCGGGGCCACCATGCGGGTCGGCGGGCAGGCGGTGATGGAGGGCGTCCTGATGCGCTCCCCCAACTTCTGGGGGGTGGCGGTCAGGACGCCCGACGGGGAGGTGGACATCAAGGCCGAGCGATTCCGTTCGGTCACCGGAAGGAGCCGCCTGCTACGCCTCCCGGTGATAAGGGGTTTCGTCTCTCTGGCCGAGACCCTGTGGCTGGGCATGCGGGCCCTCACGCTCTCCACCAACATTGCGCTTGGTGAGGAGCAGGAGCTCTCCAGGAAGGAGATAGCGGGCACGATGCTCTTCGGGCTCGTGCTCGCGGTCGTGCTCTTCCTGGCCGTTCCGGTGCTCGGCACCAAGGGGATAGGCTGGCTCCTCGGAGGGAGAATCGAGAACCCCCTGGTCTTCAACCTGGTAGAAGGGGTTTTGCGCATCGCCATCTTCCTGGCCTACCTGGTGGGGATCACGGCGGTGAGCCGCGACATCAAGCGTTTCTTCGCCTACCACGGCGCCGAGCACAAGGCGATAAAGGTCTACGAGCGAGGGGACGAGCTCGTCCCCGAGAACGCGAGGGACCTCGACACGAGCCACGTCCGCTGCGGCACGAGCTTCATCCTCTACGTGCTCGTGCTTTCGATCCTGGCTTTCTCGCTGCTCGGTATACAGGGGTGGGCCGCGATGGTCGCGAGCAGGATAGTCGTGATACCGTTGGTCGCGGGTATAGCTTTCGAGTTCATAATGTGGAGTGCCAGACACCAGGATAACCCTGCGGTCAAGGTTTTGATATGGCCTGGGCTGCAGCTGCAGAAGCTGACGACCCGTGAACCAACGGACGAGATGGTCGAGGTGGCGATGGCCTCGCTCAAGAAGGTGCTCTCCATGGAGCGGGAGGTGCGAGGCGGCGGTGTGGACGATGGTACGAGCAAGCTGGTGATCTAATTTGGACGAGCAGGTCGTAAAGCTGGCGGAGGAGACGCTGGGCAGGTTCCGGGCGCTCACGCAGGAGCTGTCCGACCCCGCGCTGTACTCGGATCAACGCAGGTACGCGGAGGTGGCCAAGGAGCACGCGCGTCTGAAGCGTGGAGCCGAGCTCTGTGAGGCGATGCTCGGGGCCATAAAGGAGAGCCGGGAGGCCAGAGAGCTGGTCGAGTCTTCGGAGAACGCCGAGGAGAGGGAGTTTTTCGCCTCGGAGGCCGCTGCGGCGGAGGAGAGGGCCGAGGCGCTCGCGGAGGAGGTGCGCGCCGAACTCATAGTGCGCGATCCGAACGACGACAAGGACGTCATCCTCGAGATACGCGCCGGGGCCGGGGGAGACGAGGCCGCTCTGTTCGCCGGCGAGCTCTACGAGATGTACACCAGGTATGCCGACCGACTCGGCTTCAGCCATCGCGTCCTCTCTTCGAGCCCGGCGGAGATCGGTGGCTACAAGGAGATCACGCTGGAGATCAGTGGCGACCGGGCGTACTCCATCTTCAAGCACGAGGGAGGTACCCACCGGGTCCAGCGCGTTCCGAAGACCGAGAGCCAGGGGCGCATCCACACCTCCACGGCGACCGTCGCCGTCCTCCCGGAGGCCGAGGAGGTCGAGGTGGAGATAAACCCGAACGACCTCGAGATAGACGTCTACCGCTCCTCCGGACCCGGTGGCCAGAGCGTGAACACCACCGACTCGGCGGTCAGGATCACGCACAAGCCGACCGGCCTCGTCGTGACCTGCCAGAACGAGAAGAGCCAGCTTCAGAACAAGGAGCAGGCGATGAGGATCCTGCGCTCGCGCCTGCTCGAGCGTGAGCTGCGCGAGCAGCGCGAGCGGCAGGGAGCGATGCGGCTCGCTCAGGTCGGGACCGGCGACCGCTCGGCGAAGGTCCGGACCTACAACTTCCCCCAGGGACGGGTTACGGATCACCGGGTCAACCTCACCACCCACAACCTCGAGGCCGTGCTCGACGGTGAACTCGAAGAATTCACCCACGCCCTCGCCGCGAAGGAAAGAGCCGAACGGCTGGCCGAGGAGGCGGCCGGGGCCAGAAGCTGAGCTTGCTCGACCGTACGGTGGCGAGCCGCCGGCTCGTCAGAGAGGCGACGGAGGAACTGCGGGCCTCGGGCGTACCCGAGCCCGAAGTCTCGGCCGAAGTACTCCTTGCAGAGCTCCTCGGGCTCGGAAGGTCGGAGGTGGCCGCCCGCGACATCCCGGTCTCCGGTGAACTGCTGGATCGCTACCGTTCCTGGATCTCCCGACGCAGGGGACGTGAGCCCGTGCAGCGTATCCTCGGTTACGCGTACTTCCGTAAACTTAAGCTTGAAGTAGACGGTTCGGTGCTCGTGCCGCGCGCCGACACGGAGAGCGTCGTCGAGGTGGCGCTCCGTTGGATCGACGGGCGTGGGGGGGAGGCTAGGGTGCTCGACCTCGGGACCGGTTCGGGGGCGATAGCTCTTTCCGTAGCGTTGGAGAGGCCCCGATGCGAGGTCTACGCTTCGGACGTCTCTCCTGCGGCGCTCGAGGTTGCCCGGCGCAACGCCGCTTCCTCTGGGGTGGAGGTGACATTCCTGCAGGCCGATCTCTCGAGGGGGCTCGAGGAGCTTGCGGGGCGGATCGACCTTCTCGTTTCGAACCCGCCCTATGTGGAGAGCGGGGAGATCGACGCTCTCATGCCCGAAGTACGCCTGTGGGATCCCCCCGAGGCTCTCGACGGCGGTCCGGACGGCCTCTCCTTCTACAGGAGGATCTTCGCCGAGATCCCGGAGCTGCTCGCGCCTGGGGCCGGGGTGATCCTAGAGATCGGGGACGGACAGGCACAAGAGGTGTTAGACCTCGGGGAGAAAGCCGGCTTCCGCCCGCTCGGGGTGGAGCGTGATCTCGCCGGCAGCGAACGTGTGGTCGCCTTCGCGTGGGAGGTGGGATGAAAGCTAAGGTAAAGGTAGAGGAAGCCGCGGAGCACCTGAGGCGGGGGGAGGTCGGGCTCGTTCCGACCGAGACCGTAGTCGGGCTCATGGCCACGGAGAGGGGTGTGCGCAGGATACAGGAGATAAAGCGGCGGGATCCGAACAAGCCGTTGCAGCTTCTGTGCCGCTCGGCCCGGGAGGCGTTCGGTCTTGCGGCCCGGGTTCCCCCGCTCGCCGGGAAGCTCGCCGAGCTCTACTGGCCTGGAGGCCTCACGCTCGTGCTGGACCGTCCAGGGGGTGGGACGGTAGGGCTGCGTGTCCCGGACCATCCCACCGTGCAGCGGCTGCTCGAGGCCTATGGTGGCCCGGTCTACGCCACGAGCGCAAACATCTCTGGAGAGCCTGCGCCCTCCTCGCTCGAGGAGGTTGACCCCCGGGTGCTGGAGGAGGTCGACTTCATCGTGGAAGGAGAACCCGGCGGGGGTACGGCTTCTGCGGTGGTTGATCTCTCGGGGGAGAACCTGCGGGTGCTACGTCCCTCGGGGGAGCTGGACCAGGAGAAGCTGGAGCGGCTCGTCCGTGAGGGACGTGTTTGAGGGCTGGGCCTGCTGTGTTTATACTCTCCCGGGCTGGCTGTGACCGTGCGTGCCGGAGGCTGCTTCTTAGCGCCCGGGATTCGCGTCTTCGACGCACCAGGCGGCGTGGGGCGGGCCACGGTAGAGAGTCGGAGGTGAACCTTTGATCGGGCCTTACATCGAGGTGGACGCGGAAGTTCAGGAAGCTCTGGACGCGGAGCTCGAGCGCCAGCGGAGCACGATAGAGCTCATAGCGAGCGAGAACTTCGCGTCGCCGGCGGTGCTGGCCGCGCAGGGGTCCGTGCTGACCAACAAGTACGCCGAGGGATACCCCGGCAAGAGGTACTACGGCGGCTGCGAGCACGTCGACAGGGTGGAGAGCCTGGCCATAGAGCGGGCGAAGAAGCTCTTCGGTGCCGAGCACGTCAACGTACAACCACACTCCGGCAGCCAGGCCAACGAGGCCGCCTACGCCGTGTTGCTCGAGCCCGGGGAGAAGGTTCTCTCGATGGACCTCGCCCACGGCGGGCATCTGACCCACGGCATGAAGATCAACTTCAGCGGCAGAACCTACGACTTCGTCCACTACGGTGTGGGTGAGGACGGCTACATAGACCACGACGAGGTGCGTGAGATAGCCCGGCGCGAGCGGCCCCGGCTCATAGTCGCCGGGGCGAGCGCCTACCCGCGCACGCTGCACTTCGACGCCTTCCGCGAGATCGCCGACGAGGTGGGTGCTTACCTGATGGTGGACATGGCGCACATCGCCGGGCTGGTCGCAGGAGGGGTGCACCCCTCGCCGATCCCCTACTGCGAGGTGGTCACGACGACGACCCACAAGACGCTGCGCGGCGGGCGGGGCGGGATGGTCTTCTGCCGCGAAGAGTTCGCGAAGAAACTCGACAGCCGGGTCTTCCCTGGTTTGCAGGGCGGGCCGCTGATGCACGCGGTAGCGGGTAAAGCCGTTGCGCTCGGTGAGGCGTTGAGGCCCGAGTTCGCGGACTACGCCCGGCGGGTGGTGGCAAACGCCCGGGTGATGGCCGAGAGGCTCATGGAGGGTGGGATGAAGCTCGTCTCCGGTGGGACGGACAACCATCTGATGCTCGTAGATCTGCGCGGCAGCGGGGTTACCGGCAAGGAGCTCGAGACCAGGCTCGAAAGCGTCGGGATCACCTGCAACAAGAACATGGTCCCCCAAGATCCCGAGCCGCCGACCGTGACCAGCGGCATCCGGCTCGGCACCGCGGCGGTCACGACCCGCGGGATGGGCGAGGAGGAGATGCGCGAGATCGCGGACATCATAGTAGCCGCGGCCCGGGGCGAGACCGACGGGCTGCGCGGGAGGGTAAGGGATATCGTGGAAGCCCACCCGCTCTATGCGTGACTACCCCAACCTTCACGTCGTAGACCTCCCGCTGAGCCGGCACAAGCTCTCGGTTCTCAGGGATAAACGCACCAGACACCGGGAGTTCCGGCAGGCCATGCACGAGCTCGCCCTCATCCTGGTCGCCGAGGCGACACGCCGGATGCCGACGAGTACGGTGAAGGTGCACACCCCGCTCGCCGAGACGGAGGTCGAGGAGATCTCGGGACCCATCTGCCTGGTTCCCGTGTTGCGGGCCGGACTGGGGATGCTCGAAGGGGCGCTGGCGTTGCTGCCGGAGGCCACGGTCGGTTTCATGGGTCTCTTCCGGGACGAGCGGACCGCCGAGCCGGTCGAGTACTACGTGAACCTTCCGCGCAACCTGAAAGACTACTTCGTCGTCGTGCTCGATCCCATGCTCGCCACCGGCGGCAGCCTCTCCGCCACGCTCGCCAAGCTCAAGGAGGAAGGGGCCGTCTGGATCTCGTGCGTGCACGCCGTGGCCGCTGTGCCCGGGATAGAGCGGGTCACGCGTGAGCACCCGGACGTCTCCTTCTACACGGCGGCGGTGGATCCGGGGCTGGACGAGAGAGCGTTCATAGTGCCGGGGCTGGGCGATGCGGGGGACAGGCTGTATGGCACGCTCTGAAGTCTCGCACCAAACCCGTCCCTCCTGGGATGAGTACTTCATGCGCATAGCGCACGAGGTCGCCACCCGTTCGACCTGCCCGCGTCTCGCGGTCGGCGCGGTCGTCGTGCGCGACCGCAGGATACTCACCACCGGGTACAACGGCAGCCCCTCCGGAATGCCCCACTGCGACGAGGTGGGGTGTCTGATCCGGGTCGTCGACGGCCGGGAGAGCTGCCAGCGGACGCTCCATGCCGAGCAGAACGCCATCATCCAGGCCGCCTACCACGGGGTGAGCGTGCGCGGTGCCTCGATCTACTGCACCCACCAGCCATGCTTGCTCTGCGTCAAGATGATCATGAACTCCGGTATAGAGGAGGTCTACTACGACGCGGGCTACCCGGACTCCCTGGCGCTGGAGATGGCGGCAGAAGGCGGGCTCAGGATGGTCAGGCTCGGGCTCGACGGGGAGCGGTCATGAGCCGATTTTTCTCACGATGTGAGGATTCTGCTTCTTTGCAGCAATATAACCAGTAAGGTATAGTTTCCCCAATGGCGGAGAACGGTTTTTTCGAAGCAGATATGGGCGGTAACTATGCCCGATACATAGGAATAGGGTTTGCTTTCGTGACGATGATCGTCGCACTGGCGGCCGGCGGTTTTTTCGTGGACGGGCTCGCCGGGACCCTGCCCCTTTTCACCATCCTCGGGTTGGTGGCGGGGTTCGCCGGGGCGCTCTACTACGTCTACCTGGCCGTGAAGGGCCTGGGGGGGAGATGACCGCTCAGTGGCGGCTCGCTCTCTGGTACGCGCTCCGGGTCTCTCTCGCGGCTTTCGCGGTGGGAGCCGTGTTGCTGGTCGTCTACGGAGGGATGGTCGCCGGAGCCTTCGGTTACGGTGTGTGTATCGGTTTGGCGAGTCTGATCTCCACGGCCCTCACCGTAACCTTGCTGACCGGACGTTCGTGGTTCGCGAGGGCCTTCGGGGTCGGGTCGTTCTTCTTGCGCTACGGTTTTGACGCGCTGGCTCTGGGGATACCGGCCTTTCTGGGAGCGTGGCCGGTCGTGGCCATGCTCGCGGGCTTTGCGATGGTCTACCTCGTTGAGACCGTCTTGCTCGCGCCCCGGGCCGTGGTCGGGGGCGCGGTGCGGCGTACCCCCGGCCGGCAGGCAGCAGGCGAGATAGTAGAGCGGAGGGCAAAGGTTTGACGGCAACGCTGTCGCTTTTGAGGCTGAGCCAGGAGCAGGTAAGGGAGAAGATCCTGCATACCTGGTCGAGCGCGGAGAAATCCTGGGTCATACCCATCCATGTTGGCCCGCTGAACCTCTCCATCAGCAAGATCGAGTGGTTTTTGTTCATCGGAGTGGCCGTGACCTTCCTGTTCCTGTTCTTTGGGAGCCGGGCTCTGAGGAACCGCCCCGGCGCCTACCAGGTCCTCGTGGAGGAGACCTACGGCTTCGGTCGGCGGATGCTCGGAGGCCAGATAGGTCCCGAGGGGATGAAGTGGTTCCCCTACACCCTTTCGATCTTCGTGCTTCTTCTGGTACTGAACCTCATTGCCCTCATCCCCAACACCTACCCGGTGACGAGCAACCTCTCCTTCACCGGTGCGCTGGCCATCCTCACCTTCATCCTCACCCAGTACGAAGGGGTGAAGCGCCACGGCCTGCGGGAATATCTCAAAGGCTGGGTGCCGGAAGGGTCCGGGAAGCTCATGGCCCCGGCTCTGTGGTTCCTGCACCTCATACAGGAGTTCACGAAACCCCTCACGCTGGCCATGCGACTCTACGCGAACATCATCGCGGGGCACCTCATAATCTTCGTCTTCCTCAGCTTCATCCTCTACTACGGCATCTACTTCGCCGTGGTTTCGGTGCCGCTCGCCGTGGTGTTCTATGCATTCGAGATATTCGTCGCCGTCATCCAGGCATATATATTCGCTATACTTACGCAGGTCTATATAGAGCTGGCCATCTACGGAGAGGGATAGAGTTCCTGGCTGTCTTCGAGCGAACTTTGCAGCAAATGTAAGGTCCCTGAGAGGGGCGAGAGAAAGGAGACGAGAAGTGTTGGAATCGGCCACCAGCATCCTTGAGCTAGCCCAGACGGGAGGGTTCGACGGCACCCTCGCGCTGCTGCAGTCGAACATCACCGACCAGGGGCTCAAGTATTTGGGCACCGGAATCGCCGCCGGGACGGCGGTCATCGGTTCGGGGGCCGGGATGGGGTATCTGATCGGCCAGACCATAGCGAGCATCCACCGGCAGCCGGAGGCTTTCGAGCAGACGCGGGGGCTTATGTTCCTGGGTATCGGGCTCGTGGAGGCGTTCGCCCTCTACGGTCTGGTCTTCGCGATACTCCTCGCCTTCGTCCTCTAACTTTCGGCAGGGGGTAGGAGCATGGGCGGCGGAATATTCGATGTGACCAACACGAGCCTCGTCTTCTGGGAGCTCGTGAGCTTCGCCATCCTGCTGATCCTGCTCTACCGTTTCGTCTACCCGGTGCTCCGGGAGCAGATACAGCGCCGTCAGGCCGCCATCGAGCAGGCCATCGAGGAGGCCGAGCGGACCCGGGAAGAGGCGCGGGAGCTACTCGAGGAGTACCGGAGGCAGATGGAGGAGGCCCGGCAGGAGGCGCGCCGCATCCTGGACGAGGCGAGGAGGCAGGGTGAGGCTCAGCGCGAGCGGACGAAGGCCGAGGCCCGGCAGGAGGCCGAGCGGATAATCCGGCAGGCCCGGGAGGAGATCGGGCGCGAGCGCGACGCCGCGCTGCGCGAGGTGCGCCAGGAGGTCGCCGAGATGGTCATACAGGCCGCGGAGCAGGTGCTGCGGCGCGAGATAGACCGGGAGGAGCACGAGAGGCTCATCCAGGCCGCTCTGGACGACCTCGAGGCCGAGGTCGCCGGCCCGGTGAGCGGAGGTTAGTTAGTTTGAGCGCGGTCTCTACCTACGCAGAGGCGCTGTTTGCGGCGGCGCGGGAGCGCGGCGAGCTCGAAGAGGTCCTCGGGGATCTGAAGGAGTTCGTCGAGGCGCTCGAGGGGAACGAGGAGCTCAGGCTCTTCTTCTACGGGGGGCAGCTCGAGAAACGCGAGAAGCGGCGGGTCATAGACGCCCTGACCGAGGATATGAGTCGGTCCACCCGCAACTTCCTCAAGGTACTCGTGGACAACGACCGCGAGGAGCTGCTCCCCGAGATCCTGCTCCGTTACGAGGATCTCGTCGAGGAGCACCTCCGGCGCGTCGAGGTCGAGGTCGTCACCGCCATCGAGCTTTCCGAGGGGGCGGTCCGGCGTCTCAAGGAGAGGCTGGAGGGTATACTCGCGGGCAGGGAGGTGATCCTGAGGACCAGCGTGGACCCGGAGATAATCGGTGGAGCGGTCTTCAGGTTCGGTGACAGGATGATGGACGGCAGCATCCGGGGGCAGCTGGAAGGCCTCCGGGAGGCGATGGTCGAGAGGAGTGTTGTGTAGCGATGGGTAGGCTGAGGCCGGAGGAGATCTCCTCGATACTCAAGGGAGCCATAACCGATTACGAGAACAGGGTCCGCACCGAGGAGGTGGGCCAGGTTCTGGAGGTCGGCGACGGCATCGCCCGGGTGCACGGCCTCACCAACGCGATGTACCAGGAGATGCTCGAGTTCGAGGACGTCCGAGGCGAAAAGGTGCTCGGGCTCGCGCTCAACCTGGAGGAAGACAACGTCGGCGCGATCATCGCCGGGGATGACCGGTACATCCAGGAAGGGTCCGTCGTACGTCGGACCGGACGGCTGGTGAGCATACCCGTGGGGAGTGGGATGCTCGGCCGGGTCATAAACGCGCTCGGACAGCCGATCGATGACAGGGGAGAGATCCAGGCGGAGGAGACCCGGCCGGTGGAGATAATCGCGCCGGGGGTCATAGAACGCCAGCCGGTGAACGAGCCGCTCCAGACCGGGATCAAGGCGATAGACTCCATGATCCCGATAGGACGGGGGCAGCGGGAGCTGATCATCGGCGACCGCAAGACGGGGAAGACCTCGATCGCGATCGACACGATCATCAACCAGCGCGATCAGGACGTCAAGTGCATCTACGTGGCCATCGGGCAGAAAGATTCCTCGGTCGCGGGGGTGGTGAGCGTGCTCGAGGACGCCGGGGCTATGGAGTACACCACGGTCATAAACGCCTCGGCCTCGCAGGCCGCCACGCTGCAGTACCTGGCGCCCTACGCCGGATGCGCCATCGGCGAGTACTTCATGCACCAGGGGCAGGACGCGCTCGTCATCTACGATGACCTCTCCAAGCACGCCGTGGCCTACCGGCAGATGATGCTCCTCCTGAGGCGGCCACCGGGCCGCGAGGCGTACCCCGGCGACATCTTCTATCTGCACTCGCGGCTCCTGGAGCGGGCGGCGCGGCTCTCCGACGAGCACGGGGGTGGGTCGCTCACGGCGCTGCCGATCATCGAGACCAAAGCCGGGGACATCTCGGCGTACATCCCGACGAACGTCATCTCGATAACCGACGGGCAGATCTTCCTCGAGACCGACCTGTTCAACGCGAACCAGCGCCCGGCGATAGACGTCGGGAACTCGGTGAGCCGGGTCGGAGGGTCGGCGCAGATAAAGGCGATGAAGAAGGTCGCCGGCACCCTGAGGCTCGACCTCTCCCAGTACCGGGAGCTCGAGAGCTTCGCGCAGTTCGGCAGCGATCTGGACAAGGCCACCCAGGACACCCTGGCCCGCGGACAGCGTACGCTCGGAATCCTCAAGCAGGGGGAGCGCCAGCCGCTGCCGGTCGAGGAGCAGGTCGCGGTCATCTTCGCGGTGACCAACGGTTTCCTCGACGAGGTGGAGGTCGAGCACGTCCCGGACTGGGAGGAGAACTTCAGGAGCTACCTCCGGGACAGCAAGGCGGACCTGCTCAGGACCATCCGCGAGGAGAAGGACCTCTCCGACGAGAGCATCGCGGCCCTCAAGGAGGCCATCGCCCAGTTCAACGACACCTACGAGCCTCCCGAGAGCGGGATAGCGGGCGTCTCGGCCGGCTCCAGGGAGGGATAGGGCTTTGGCCTCCGTCAGGGATATCCGGAGGCAGATCGCCTCCATAAAGAACATCTCCAAGATGACCGACGCCCTGCAGACGGTCTCCGGGGTGAAGTTCCGCAAGGCGGAGGCCGCGGTGAAGAGGTCACGCCCCTACGCCGAGAACTTCGAGGAGATGATGCGGGCCGTCGCGGCGAGCTCGGGGAGCAAGAACCCGCTGCTCGTCGGCCGGGAGGAGGTGAGGGCGGTCGCGATCGCGACGCTCACCTCCGACCGCGGGCTGTGCGGGGCCTTCAACGCGCAGGTGATCCGGCGCACGATGGACTTCCGGCGCAGGCAGGACGTGCCGGTCCGGCAGGTGGTGAGCGGGCGCAAGGGCATCGCCTTCTTCCGTTTCCGCAGGATAGAGCTGGCGGAGTCCTTCAGCGGCTTCACCGATTCACCTGCCTTCGAGAACGCGCAGGAGATCGGCCAGAGCCTCACCCGCCTGTTCGAGGGCGAGGAGGCCGATGAGGTGTATCTCGTCTACAATCGCTTCCAGAGCGCGCTCGTGCAGCGGCCGGTGCTCATGCGGCTTTTGCCCGCCGCTCCCGAGCAGGAAGAAGGGGAAGAACGGGGTGCGTCCAGCCCCTTCGAGTTCGTCCCGGATGCGGACGTGATACTGGGCAAGCTCATCCCGCGCTACGTGGAGACGCAGGTCTTCCAGGCGCTCCTGGAGAGCGCGGCCGGGGAGCACGGGGCGCGGATGACCGCGATGAAGAACGCCACGGACAACGCCAACGAGCTGGTGGATACCCTGACGCTGCAGATGAACAAGGCGCGTCAGGCGCAGATCACGCGCGAGATAAGCGAGATCGCCGCCGGTGCGGAGGCGCTGACGTCCGGATGAGTAGCGAGAAGGGGTGATCTCATGACCGAGGACGGCAAGAATACCCTCGAGAGGGAGAAGCGTGAGCAGAGCCGCAACGGCGCCGACGGGCACGTGGAAGGCGGCGTCGGTCGGGTCGTAGAGGTGAAGGGGCCGGTGGTGGACGTGAGGTTCCCGCCGGATGAGATCCCCGAGATATACAACGCCCTCACGCTGGAGATGGACACCGGAGAGGGTGAGAAGACCACGTTGACGCTGGAGGTACAGCAGCTCCTCGGCGACGACGTGGCGCGTACGGTGGCGATGGGCCCCACCGACGGCCTGAAGCGCGGCGTGGAGGTCAGGGACACGGGTCGTCCGGTCGCGGTACCGGTGGGCAAGGCCGTCTTGGGCCGGGTGCTCAACGTGCTCGGTGAGCCGGTAGACGAAGGGGGACCCATCGACGGCGCCGAGGATCGATGGCCGATACACCGGCCCGCTCCGCGCTTCGAGGATCTCTCCACCCAGGCCGAGCAGTTCGTCACCGGCATCAAGGTCGTCGATCTCCTGTGCCCGGTGAGGCGCGGCGGGAAGGTCGGGCTCTTCGGCGGCGCCGGTGTCGGGAAGACGGTTCTGATCCAGGAGCTCATCCACAACATCGCCTACCAGTACGAGGGGACGAGCGTCTTCGCCGGCGTCGGGGAGCGCACCCGCGAGGGCAACGACCTCTACCTGGAGATGCAGGAGGCCGGCGTTCTCGGGAACACCGCCCTCGTGTTCGGTCAGATGAACGAGCCGCCCGGCGCGCGCTTCAGGGTCGGGCTCACCGGCGTCACGCTCTCGGAGTACTTCCGGGACGAGCTCGGGCAGGACGTCCTCTTCTTCCTGGACAACATCTTCCGCTTCGCGCAGGCGGGCAACGAGGTCTCCACGCTCATGGGCCGTATGCCCTCCGAGGTCGGCTACCAGCCCACCCTCGGGACGGAGATGGGGGCCCTGCAGGAGAGGATCACCTCGACCAAGAAGGGTGCGATAACCAGCTTCCAGGCAGTCTACGTCCCGGCCGACGACTACACCGACCCCGCCCCCTTCACGGTCTTCGCCCACCTCGACTCCACGGTCGAGCTCACCAGGAGCCTCACCGAGCAGGGGATCTACCCGGCAGTCGACCCGCTGACCTCGACCTCGACCATCCTCGACCCGGCGGTGGTCGGCGAGGAGCACTACCAGGTGGCGCAGCAGGTGAAGAGCATCCTGCAGCGTTACAAGGAGCTGCAGGACATCATCGCGATCCTGGGTATCGACGAGCTCTCCGAGGAAGACAAGATGATCGTGGGGCGGGCCCGGAGGCTGCAGCGGTTCCTCTCGCAGCCGATGTTCGTCGCCGAGCAGTTCACCGGCCAGGAGGGCAAGTTCGTCGAGCTGGAGGAGAACGTACAGAGCTTCAAGGAGGTCGTCGAGGGCAAGCACGACGACCTTCCCGAGCAGGCCTTCTACATGGTCGGCGGTATCGACGAGGCGCTCGAGAAGGCCAGGAAGATAAGCGGCGAGGAGCGGGAGAAAGAGGGCGAGGCGGCCTAGGTGACGCAGGAGCAGCGCAGCGAGGAGAGCCGGCAGCTCTACTGCCGGGTCATAACCCCCGAGAGGGTCGTCTTCGACGAGCCGGCCGACCTCGTCATAACCCGCATCGCCGACGGCGACATCGGGGTCATGGCGCAGCATGCTCCGACGATCTCGACCGTCGAGATCGGGGAGGTGCGCATAAGACAGGGGGAGGAGGTAAAGATCTTCGCCGTCTCCGACGGGTTCTTCAAGATGTCCGAGAACCTGGTGCAGATACTGGTCGAGGAGGCGGTGCGACCCGAGGACATAGACGTAGAGGCCGCGGAGCACAGGATCGAGGAGGCCAGCAGATCTCTCGAGAGCCTGGACCGCGAACGGCCGGGCTGGGAGAGGATCGAACGGGAGATGGAGCGCCGCCGGAAGGTGGGGGAGAACCTGGTGTTGGTGGCGCGCCGGCACGGACAGCAGCAGTAGCCGCAGGGTACCGGCTACCGCGCTTCTAGGAAGGGGAGGATCGATCTTGGAGAGATTCGTGGTCGAGGGCGGCGGCGGGCTTTACGGAGAGGTCGAGGTCTCTGGCGCCAAGAACCTGGCGCTGAAGCTGATGGCGGCCTCGCTGCTCGCCGCCGGTCGGACGGTCCTGCACAACGTTCCGCACATAAGGGATGTGGAGACGATGCGCGCCGTGCTCGACGAGCTCGGCGCTCCTTCCGAGTTCTACGGGAGCACGCTGGAGATATACGGGGGGAGCATAACCTCCTACACCGCCCCGTACGAGCTGGTACGACAGATGCGGGCCAGCCTGGTCGTGCTGGGGCCGCTGGTGAGCCGCTTCGGGCAGGCGGAGGTCTCCGCCCCGGGCGGATGCAATCTGGGGTTGAGGAAGTTCAATTTCCACCTCGACGGGCTCAGGCGTCTCGGGGCGGACATAGAGCTGGATCACGGCTTCATCAAGGCCTCGGCTCCCCACGGGCTGCGGGGGGCGGAGGTCTTCTTCGACTATCCGAGCGTCACGGCGACCGAGAACATCATGATGGCGGCGGTTCTGGCCTCCGGGACGACGATAGTGGAGAACGGGGCGCGCGAGCCGGAGGTCGTGGAGCTGGCGCGCTTCCTGAACGCGATGGGGGCGCGTATCAGGGGGGCCGGAACCGGCCGGATAGTCATAGAGGGCGTGGAAGAGCTCCATCCGGTCGAGTTTGCCGTGATGCCCGACAGGATAGAGTCGGGGACCTTCGTCATGGCCGCGGCTGCCGCCGGTGGCGACGTGAACGTGAAAAACGCCGTTCCGGAGCACCTCAAGATGGAGCTCGAGAAGCTGCGCGAGATGGGTGCGGAGCTCGATTTCGAGCCTGGGAAGCCCGGTGTGCGGGTGCGGGTCGAGGAGCCGGCCGAACTCTCCAGCGTGGACATCTCGACGCTGCCCTTCCCGGGGTTCGCGACCGACCATCAGGCGCAGATGATGGTGCTGCTCACCCAGGTGAGCGGGGTCGGCATCATAACGGAGAACATCTTCGAGAACCGCTTCCAGGTGGCGGAGGAGCTCAACCGCATGGGGGCGGGGATAGACCTCTTCGGGGGACACCGGGCGCTGGTGAGGGGGCCGAAGCGGCTCTCGGGGACGGTCGTGCAGGCTCCGGAGCTGCGCGGCGGGGCCGCGCTGGTGATGGCGGGGCTCGTGGCGAGCGGGACGACCGTGGTGGAGGGTGCACACCACATACTGCGCGGGTACGAGAGGCTCGATGAGAAGCTCTCCTCGCTCGGCGCCTCGGTCTCGTTCGAGGCCGTGGATGCCCCGGCTCTGCGCTGAGCCCTCGTAGCCCCGGCCAGTCCGATATAGAATGGCGTCTCGGGTTTTGTGGTTCGCGGGTGGTCCGTTCGGGCCGCCCCGGGAGAAGAGGTGTCGTTCTGACGGTTGAGCTGAGAAGTACCGAGGTCTTCGCGCTGACGAAGACGCTCGTGCGGTACCGCTCCTACTCACCCGCGGGAGCCCAGTCGGTCATGGAGTTCATCGGGGGCTGGTTCGAGGCGCGGGGGTTCGAACCGATGCGGTACCCGGGGGCCGGGCCGGACGGCGGGTTGACTTCTCTGGCCGTGCGGATAGGCTCGGGGAGCCCACACATCCTGCTGCACGGGCACGCGGACGTGGTCCCGGCCGAGGAGAAGCAGTTCGAGCCCTACGAGAAGGGCGGCGAACTGCACGGACGGGGCACCTACGACATGAAGGGTGCTCTGGCCGCGATGATGTACGCCCTCGAAGACCTGAACGAGCTGGGATGCCCCGCGACGGTCGACCTCCTGGTGGTGCCGGACGAGGAGAAAGACTATGGCGGGCCGAGCGGGGCGGAGATCCTGATCGAGAACGGACACGTAGGGGACTTCATCATCACCGGAGAGCCGACGGACTTCCGGATCGGGACGCAGGCCAAAGGGGTTCTGGACCTCAGGATAACTCTCTTCGGCAGGAGTGCCCACGGCTCCAGGCCCTGGCTCGGCAAGAACGCGGTGCTGCTCGCCGCCGAACACTACCGCAGGGTGACCGAGCTGCCTTTCACCAGAGAGCGCAGCGAGCTCTTCCCCTACCCGAGCATAAACCTCGCCAGGATCATAGGCGGAGACGTGATAAACCGCGTCCCCGACCGGTGCACCTACGACCTCGACATCCGCTACCTCCCCGAGCAGGACCCGCAGGAGATCGTGCGCCAGATCCGTTCGATAGACCTGCCCGCCCGGGTCGAGGTACTCTTCTCGCGCGAGCCCACCTACGTCTCGCGCGGCAACCCATTCGTGCGCGCCCTGCGCGAGGTCGTCACCCGCCACTACCGCGCCAACCCGGTGAGCGTCGGACGACACGGCGCTTCGGATATCGTGTACTTCCAACGCGCCGGCGTCCCCGGCGTCGAGTTCGGCCCGATCGGAGGCGGCCACCACGGCCCCGACGAGTACGTCGTCTCCAGCTCCCTGGAGACCTACCGTCAGATGCTCGTCCAGTTCGTTCAGATCCTCGGAAAGCAACCAAAGTATCCATAAACTGAGCTTTTGCTACGATTAGTATCCACTTGAAAGTTGATTGTTTCACAGGTATATTCAGAACAGTTCCGAGGGCAGAAAGGGGTTGTGTGGCGTTAGCGCTGGTACAGCAGCAGATGTCCTACGGGGTGCTGTATCTGTACGTGGGGCTGTTCATGCTGCTGGTGGCGGGTTTCGTGGCGGTGGTTCTGATGGTGGCGCGGCTCATCTCGCCCAGTCGACGCTCGAAGGCGAAGAGCAACGTCTACGAGACGGGTGAGTTGAGCGTGACGGACCCGTGGAGGCCGTTCCCGGTGCGCTACTACGTCTTCGCGCTGCTCTTTCTGATCTTCGACGTCGAGACGGCGTTTCTGTATCCGTGGGCGGTGATCTACCGGACGCTGGGCGTCTACGGGTTCGTGGAGATGGTCGTGTTCGTGGTGATCCTCGCCGCCGGGCTGGTGTATGCCTGGAAGAAGGGGGCCCTCAAGTGGGTGTGATGCAGCAGTTCGAGGAACCCAACATCCTTACTACTACGACCGACAGGCTCTTCAACTGGGCGCGCAAGAACTCGCTTTGGCCGCTCCAGTTCGGGCTCGCCTGTTGTGCGATAGAGATGATGTCCACGGGGATGGCGCACAACGACCTCGACCGCTTCGGGGCCGGGTTCTTCGTGGCGTCTCCGCGGCAGGCTGACGTGATGATCGTCTCGGGCACCGTCTCGACCAAGATGGCCGAGCGGATGACGAGGCTCTACGAGCAGATGGCCGAGCCCAAGTGGGTGATAGCGATGGGGGCCTGCGCGATAAGCGGCGGGCCTTTTCTGGAGGGCTATTCGGTCTTGATGGGGGCGGACCGGGTGATCCCGGTGGACGTGTACGTACCGGGGTGTCCGCCGCGGCCCGAGGCGCTCATCTTCGGGATCATGACGCTGCAGAAGAAGATAGAGCGCGAGCGGCAGGTGGGCTACGAGAAGAAACCGCGTCCGGCGCTGGTGGACGAGGAGGGCAACGTCATGGAGTACCTCCCCGAGCGTGAGTACAGGAACATCAGCGAGGGCAAGGCGGCGCGGCTTCCCGGGATAAGGCCGCTCAAGCGCACCTACGTCTTCGAGCGCAAAGGGATGCCGCCGAAGAGCATGACGGACGTGGGTTGGATCCCTCCGGAGGCGAAGAAGAAGCTCCGGGCGCAGGAGAAGGCGCGCAAAGCGGCGGACCAGGGGAAGGATGCGCCGGCTGGCGATGGGGAGGGAGCCTGAAGATGACCGTAAGTCTGCCGGAGGGTGATCTGCAGGAGAGGCTCGAACGCTACCTGGAGGGTTTTCGGGAGCACGCGGAGCTCCAGGAGAGCGGGATCGAAGAGGACGTGGTCAGGGTTGTGGTCGAGCCCGAGCTGGTTCCGCGGGTGCTCACGGTGGCGCGGGATGTGCTTGGGATAATGCATCTCTCGTTCATCACGGTCGTGGACCGGCGGGGGCACTTCGATCTCACCTACGAGCTCCTCGATCTGCGCGGAGGGCGTGTTCGGGTCAAGACCACGCTCGAAGGTGAGGAGCCGGTCATAGAGAGCGTCACCGGCATCTATCCCACCGCCAACTGGCACGAGCGGGAGGCCTACGACATGTTCGGGATAGCCTTCAGGGGGCACCCGGACCTTAGGAGGGTCTACACCTGGCAGGACCACTTCGACCACCACCCGTTGCTGAAGAGCTTCGAGATAAGCACCAAACGCACTTTCGAGGGGTTGCGATAATGCTGAAGGAAGAAGAGAGGCGCCGCGCGGAGACCGTCGTCCCGGGTGGTCGGGAGAGCGGCAGGCTCGCCCGGCCGGACATCAGGGACGAGTTCGGGCTCGAGACGATGGACATGAACATGGGCCCGCAGCATCCCTCGATGCACGGGCTATTGCGGCTCGTACTCGAACTCGACGGTGAGACGGTGGTGCGGTGCGACCCGGTGATGGGTTATCTGCACCGTTGCCAGGAGAAGATAGCCGAGAACAGGCTCTACCCGGCGGTCATCCCGCTCACCGACAGGCTGGATTATCTGGCCAACATCCACAACGAGCACGGCTACTGCATGGCGGTGGAGGATCTCATGGACGTCGAGGTCCCGCCGCGGGCCGAGGCGATAAGGGTCCTCATGAGCGAGCTGATGCGGCTCGCGAGCCACATCCCCTCGATAGGGTTCCTGCTGCTCGAGCTGGGGGCATTCAGCCCGATACTGTATGCCTTCCGCGAGCGGGAGCGCATACAGGACATCTTCGAGGCGATAACCGGGGCCCGGATGATGTTCCACTACATCCGCATCGGGGGTGTGAAGGCAGATCTCCCCGAGGGGATGGAAGAGAGGATCTGGAACTACATCGAGAGCCTCGAAGCGAGCTTCAAGCGCGACTTCATAGACCTGATAGAGGGGAACGAGATCTTCGTCGCCCGCACGAGGGGGGTGGGCAAGCTCACCCAGCAGAAGGCGCTTGAGATCGGGCTCACCGGTCCGCCCCTGCGGTGCACCGGCGTCGACTTCGACGTACGGCGCGACTATCCCTACAGCTGGTATCCGAACGTAGAGTTCGACGTCGTGACGGACGAGGCCGGGGACGTCGAGGCCTCCTACCGGGTGCGGGTCAAGGAGTGCTACCAGAGCATGAGGATCATCAAGCAGGTCCTCGAGAAGATGCCCGAGGGGGAGGTCATGGCCGACCTCGGGCGGAGGCTCAGGCCACCGGAGGGCGAGGGCTTCGGGCGGGTGGAAGGTCCGCGCGGGGAGTTCGCCGTGCACGTCGTCTCCGACGGCACCGACGTTCCCTACCGGGTGCACTACCGCGACCCGAGCTTCGTCAACATGCAGATGCTGCAGGAGATCGTGCCGGGGCACTACCTGCCGGACATCATGCCGATAATGGGGCTCATCGACCCGGTCTCCGGGGGATGGGACAAGTAGGATGGGCGCCTTCGTGAACGCGCTCGACCAGGAGCCCTGGCGGTTCATCATCTCGTTCCTCGTGATCGTCGTGCTCACGCTCAACACCGCCGCGATCCTCACGCTCGCCGAGCGCAAGGTGGCGGGTTACATTCAGCTCCGCTACGGGCCCAACCGCACGGGGTTCCGGGGAATCCTGCAGCCCGCGGCGGACGTGATAAAGCTGTTCGTCAAGGAGAACGTCGCACCCGGGAAGGCGGACCGCTGGGTGTTCCTCGCCGCTCCCATAGCGATGTTCGTCCCGGCGGCCGTGATCTGGATGGTGGTCCCCTTCGCGCCGAAGGCGGTGGTCACGAACCTGAACATAGGGCTTCTGTTCGTGGTCTCGACCACCTCCATCGGGGCTCTCGGGGTGATAATGGCCGGTTACGGGAGCCACTCCAACTTCTCGCTGCTCGGGGCGCTCAGGGGAGCGGCGCAGATGATCTCCTACGAGGTGCCGCTCATCCTCAGCCTGCTCGGGACGATAATCCTCACCGGCAGCCTCTCGCTCTCCGACGTGGTAGACAAACAGGCCGGAGGATTCTGGCACTGGTACATCTGGTCGCAGCTGCCGATGTTCGCGGTCTTCTACATCGCTTCGATCGCGGAGGTCAAGCGGGTGCCCTTCGACCTGCCGGAGGGGGAGAGCGAGATCGTGGGCGGCTACCAGATAGAGTACTCTGGGATGACTTGGGCCATGATCCAGGCCTCCGAGTTCGCCTCGATGGGGCTGATGTCCGCGATCACGGTGACGCTCTTCCTCGGTGGGTGGCAGCCGCCGTTCGAGTTTCTGGACCTGGGGAACTTCGACTGGATCTGGTTCGGGCTCAAGGCGGCGCTGGTCATGTTCACGCTGCAGTGGGTCCGCTGGAGCGTGCCCCGTTTCCGGATGGACCAGCTGATGGATCTCGGCTGGAAGGTTCTGGTGCCGCTTTCGCTGGTGTGGCTTCTGGTCACCGCCGCGGGGACGTTGATAGTCGGTTAGAGGAGGTCGTTGGCGATGCCACAGATCGGACAGGGAACTCTGAAGGGGATGGGGATAACCCTCAAGCACCTCCTCTCGAAGAAGATCACCCGTCAGTATCCCGAGTACAAGCGCCAGATGCCCGAGCGCTCGCGCGGGATGCTCACGGTGGACATGGACCGGTGCATCGCCTGCCTGCAGTGCATGAGGATCTGCCCGGACCACTGCATCTCGATCGACCAGACCAAGCGTGACTTCGACGGTTCGGGCAAACCCAAGCCGTTCGCCGTGGGGTTCATGATCGACGACTCGCGGTGCATGTACTGCTCGCTGTGCGTCGAGGTGTGTCCGGTCAACTGCATCTACCACACCGAGGAGTTCGAGGTGCAGGCCTACAGCCGGCTCGAGCTCGCCCGGCAGTTCGGAGAGCGGCCGGTCGACCCGACGGTGGATCCCAAGCCGCAGGTTAAGAAGAAGCGGCCGGTCAGGGGAGGATCGAAGGGGAAGGCCGCGGCGAAGAAGAAGGCCGCCGGCAAGGAGGAAGAGGCGGCTTGATAGCGGTATTCGCGGTCCTGGCCTGCATAACGCTGCTCTCGGCCTTCGGGGTCGTCATCAGCCGCAGCGTCGTCCACTCGGCGCTGTTCATGGCCGGGGCCTTTCTTGGCGTGGCCGGGTTCTACGTGATGCTGCACTCGCCGGCGCTCGCCGCGCTGCAGGTGCTCATCTACGTCGGGGCCGTCACGGTGGTCATCCTCTTCGGGATCATGTTCACCCAGAAGCCGCAGGCCAGGCGCTTCCGGATGATCCTCAACAGGCAGGTGTGGGGAGGTTTCGTGGTGGCGGCTGGGGTCGCGGCCATCCTCATCTACGTCTTCCTGGAGCAGGACTGGGGTGGGACCTCGCCAGGGCACGGGCCCCGGCTGGTCGCCCAGCTCGGCAGGATACTGGTCGGCACCGGCGGGGCGCCGCAGATCTTCGGGCTTCTGTTCGAGGTGTCTTCGGTGCTGCTACTCGTGGCCACCGTCGCCGCGATAGTGATAAGCCGTCGCAGGCCCGAACGGCCGACGGAGAGGGGGGGTGAGTGAGGGCGTGATACCGCTTCAGGCCTACCTGATAGTCGCGGCGCTCATGTTCGCCCTCGGGGCGTGGGGGGTGACGATCCGGCGCAACGCGGTCGTCGTGTTCATGTGCGTCGAGCTGATGATAAACGCGGTCAACCTCACGCTGGTGGCCTTCTCTGACTACCTGCCGAAGGCGCACGGTGCCGGCAGCGGCTATGCTGTCGTCGTGATCGCCATAGCCGCCGCCGAGGTCGCCGTCGGGCTCGCCATAGTGATCGCGGTCTTCAGGACGCGCAGGACGGTCAACATAGACGAGATCGATTCCATGAAGGGCTAGGGAGGAAGCGGAAGAGTTGAACACGGCGGGATCGCAGCTCATCATCGCGGCCATAGTCGGGCTGCCTTTCATGTCCTTTCTCGCGTGCGTCTTCCTCGGGCGGCGCCTGAAGGAGAACGCCCAGTACGTCTCGATACTTGCCGTCACGATCTCGCTCGTCTTCTCCGTCTTCGCGCTTCTGTGGGTCGCCGGGGTGCTGCCCGCGAGCGGGGGGCAGATCTCTTTCTCTGTGCCCTGGATAGGGCTCGGGGAGGATGCGACGTTCCCGATGGGCGTGCAGATCGGGCACTGGACGGCGGTCATGCTCGTGATCGTGTGCTTCGTGAGCCTGATGGTGCAGCTCTTCTCCGGCGGGTACATGGCGGGGCATCCCCGGTTCGCCTGGTACTACGCGGTGGTGAGCATCTTCACCGGCTCGATGCTCGGGCTCGTCGTCTCTCCGAACTTCATCCAGGCGTACTTCTTCTGGGAGCTCGTCGGCGGGACCTCTTATCTGATCCACGGCTTCTACTTCGAGCGTCCGGCGGCGACCTACGCGGCGCAGAAGGCTTTCATCGTCAACCGGGTGGCCGACGCGGCGCTCTTTATCGGGATCATGGTCTTCTGGCGCGAGACGGGGACGACCTCCTTCTCCGGGATAGCCGAGGCGGCGAAGGCCGGGATCATCGGGCAGACGGCGCTCACCATCGGACTTCTCCTGGTTCTGCTCGGGGCGACGGGCAAGAGCGCGCAGTTCCCGCTGCACGTGTGGCTCTCGAACGCCATGCAGGGTCCGACCCCGCTCTCGGCCCTGATCCACGCGGCGGCGATGATCGTCACCGGCGTCTACGTGATCTCGCGCACCTACGACATCTTCGTCCAGAGCCCTACGGCGATGGAGGTCGTCGCGATAGTCGGGGCGTTCACCGCGTTCATGGCGGCGACGATGGCGCTGGTGCAGAAGGACATAAAGCAGATAATCGCTTACTCGACGATCTCGCAGTTCGGGTACGTGATGCTCGGGCTCGGCGTCGGGGCCTTCACGGCCGGTGTCTTCCACATCTACACCCACGCGCTCTTCAAGTCGCTCCTGTTCCTGCTCGCGGCGAACCTGGGGTACGCCGTGGCCGGCAGCTCTGACATGCGGGTGATGGGTGGACTGAAGAGTAGGATGCCGGTCACCTACTGGGCTTTCGTGATAGCCGGGCTCGCGCTCGCCGGGGTCTTCCCGTTTAGCGGTTTCTGGAGCAAGGACGCTGTGATCGCCTCGGCTTACGAGGGAGGGCACTACGTGCTCTTCGCCCTGGCCCTTCTTACGGTGGGGCTGACCGCGTTCTACATCTTCCGGGGGATCTTCATCTGCTTCCACGGTGAGCCGCGCAGCGAAGACGCGCGCAAGGCGAGCGAGGTTCCCGTGATAATGCGCGTGCCGGTCGTGATACTGGCTTTTCTGTCGGTCGTCGCCGGCTGGGTCGGTATCCCCAAGGGGTTCGGGCTGCCCGTGAAGGACGTCTTCGGGGACTTCGTGCGCCCCGACCGGTTCGTGCAGAGCATGACGCACACGAACCCGGGGCTGTTCAGCTTCGTGCTGGCGGGCATCTCGGTTCTCTTCGCGCTCGTCGGGCTGTGGCTCGCGTACGTGTTCGTGCTGGCGCGGCCTCAGTGGGCCGAGGCGCTCGGGAGGAGGTTGCCGGTGGTTCACGACTTCCTCCTCAACGGTTGGTACTTCGACCTCTGTTACGACAGGCTCTTCGTCCGTCCGGCCAAAGCCCTCGGACGGGCGGTGCGTGACTTCGATCTGCGGGAGGTTGGTGGCTTGGTGAGCGGCTTTGGCAGGGGCGCGGGATGGGCCGGCGAGAAGCTGCGCTCGCTTCAGACCGGCGGAGCTCAGAACTACGCGCTCTTCATACTCTTCGGGGCTTTCGCGGTGGCGGTGCTCGCGAGCGCGCAGTACTCGTTCATCGCCGTCATCGTGCTCGTGGCGTTCGGGCTGGCGGCTGCTGCGGTGGGGTCCAGGCTGTGATCACGACGGTAACGATATTCATCCCGCTGCTCGGCGCCCTGCTGATGCTGCTTTTGCCGAAGGAGTTCGAGGAGAGGAGGGTGCGCGCCATCGCGGCCGCGGTCGCGGCCGTTCCGCTCGCGCTCGCGCTCTACGTCTACTTCGTCTACCGGCACGATCTGGGTGCGCCGGCTCTCACCCAGAACGTCACCTGGGTCTCCTCCCTGAACATCGGCTACCGGGTCGGGCTCGACGGCATAGGGTTCGGGATGTTCCTGCTGACGGCGCTGCTCACGCTCATCGCGGTGGTGGCGGCGTGGGACGTGCGACGCAACCTGAGGCAGTACTTCGCGCTGCTGTTCGTCGCCGAGGTGGGGATGCTCGGGGTCTTCGCCGCGCAGGATCTCGTTCTCTTCTACGTGTTCTTCGAGCTGACGCTGCTCCCGATGTATCTGCTGGTGGGTGCGTGGGGGGACGAAAACCGGAGGGCCGCGGCGATAAAGTTCTTCCTCTACACGTTCCTCGGGAGCACGATAATGCTCGCGGGATTTCTGGCGTTCGGCATCCTGGCCGGGAGTTTCTCCTTCTCCGCCCTCGAAGGTGGAGGGGGGCTCTCGCGGGCCGCCCAGGTGGCGGTCGCCGCCCCGATAGTGCTCGGGCTCCTGATCAAGGTGCCGGCCGTGCCGCTGCACGGGTGGCTCCTCGACGTCTACCTCTCCAGCCCGACCTCGACCAACGTGGTGCTCTCTGGGATACTGCCGAAGCTCGGGACCTACGGGCTCTTGCGGGTCGCGATCCCGCTCCTGCCGCAGGGGGTGCATCCGTTTTTGCCGTACATCGCGATCCTGGCGGTGGTAAACATACTCTATGGAGCCTTCGTCGGGTTCATGCAGCCGGATCTGAAGGCGCTCGTCTCCTACTCGTCGCTGGCGACGCTCGGGTTCATCCTGCTCGGGGCTTCCGCGGTGAACACCGTGGGATACAACGGAGCGGTGCTGCAGCAGTTCACCCACGGGCTCTACTCGGCGCTTTTGTTCGTGGTGGTGGGGATCTTCCAGGCGCGCACCGGCACCCGTGAGATCTCCGAGCTCGGAGGTCTGGTCGGGAGGATGCCGTGGGCCGCGTCGATCTTCGCGATAGGTTCGCTGGCCGCCATGGGACTTCCGGGGCTTGCGGTCTTCTCTTCGGAGTTCATGACGCTCCTCGGCGGGTACGACGCGCATCCCGTACAGGCCATCCTCGCGGCGCTCGGGATCGTCACGGGGGCCTTCTACTTCCTGTACATGCTCGCGCGGGTGATCTTCGGCCCCATAAAGAACCCGGCGTACGAGGCGATACAGGATGCCACGCCGCTCGAGATGACGGCCATCTTCCCGCTGGCCGCGTTGCTGGTCCTGATCGGGTTCTTCCCCGGGCTGCTGGTGGTGGTTCAGCACCATGCGGTCCAGAGCATGCTGACTGTCATAGGAGGTGGCTAGCGTGCCCTACTCTGCAGAGGCCCTCGTTGCGCTCCTGCCCGAGATCATCGGGGCCGTTTTCCTGCTGGTGGTCCTGATGGTGGGCGTCTTCCTGCCGGGCTCGGTGCGCGTGGTCGGAGGGCTCGCGGCCGCCGGCGCCGCGGCGGTCTTCGCGGCGGCCACGTGGATGTTCGCGAGCGGGTTCCACGGGACGTTCTTCGGCGGCGGGTACGTGGTCGACGGGTTCGCGCTCTACTTCAAGCTGCTCGTCGCCGGGTGCGCGTTTTTGACGGTCGTGGCCTGTCTGGGCTGGGCTCGGAGTGCGGGGGATGCGACGGAGTATCTGGTGCTCATTCTCTCGGTGATGTTCGGGGCGACGCTCCTGGTCTCGATGCGGGACCTCTTCGGCGTCTTCCTCGCGCTCGAGCTCTCCACGATCCCCTCCTACGCCCTCGTGGCGTTCGATCGCCGCAGGAGGGAGAGTTCCGAGGGGGCTATGAAGTACATCATAACCGGGGCGGTGGCTTCCTCGGTGCTGCTCTACGGGATCGTCCTGCTCTACGGCACGACCGGCTCCGCCTCGCTGCCCGACGTCGCGAAGACCTTCTCCGGACCGCAGCAGCCGGCGGCGCTGCTCGGGCTTCTGCTGCTCATCAGCGGCTTCGCCTTCAAGGTCTCCGCCGCGCCGTTCCATTTCTGGACCCCGGACGCCTACCAGGGGGCGCCGGCGACGGCGGCGGCCTTCCTCTCGGTTGCCCCGAAGATGGCCACCTTCGCCGTCTTCCTCCGGGTGCTGACCGAGGGGGCCCCCGGGGAGGCTCCCGTCTGGACGGCGGTGCTGGCGGTGATCGCGATCGTGACGATGTTCACCGGGAACCTGCCGGCTTTGCGCCAGACGAACGTCCGCAGGATGCTCGCCTACAGCTCTGTCGCACACTCGGGGTACGTGCTCACCGCGTTCGCGGCCTGGCAGGGGAACGCCAGGGCGGAGGCCGTGCAGGCGGTGATGATCTACGCTGCCGCCTACGCGGTGATGAACCTCGGGGCTTTTCTCGTGGTGGATATCGTCGGGGAGGAAGCGAAGAGCTTCAACGGCCTCGTGAGGACCCGGCCGGGGCTGGCGGCGAGCATGTTCGTGTTCATGGCCGCTCTGGTCGGGATACCGCCGCTCTCGGGGTTCTGGGGCAAGCTGTGGGTCATCCTCTCCGGTGCTGGCTCGGGGTCCGTGCTGACCTACGTGACGGTTGGGGCCCTGGTGGTGAGCACGGTGATCTCCGTTCCGTACTATTTCGGGATAGTCAGGGGGATGTTGCTCGAGGAGCCGGTCTCCTCCGAGGTGGTGAAGAAAGGTGAGCCGGCGGGCCTGCGCCTCGCCGTACACACGCTCGCCTTCCTCACGTTCGTCTTCTTCGTGGGCATAGCACCCCTCTCGGCGGTGGCCAGGGCCGCCGGTATGTTGTAAGCTGCATCATCATGCAGGCAGTAGTACTGGTTGGAGGGCTGGGGACGCGTCTGCGTCCCATCACATATGACATCCCCAAGGCACTCGTGCCGCTGCGCAACGAGCCCTTCATGGGGTACATGGTCGACTTTCTGCGCTCCGGCGGGATAGACGGAGCGGTGCTCTCGCTCGGGTATCTGCCGGACCCGATCCAGGAGTACTTCGCCGGACGGGAGGATCTGAAGGACTTCCGTGTGGACTACGCGGTGGAGAAGCGGCCGCTCGGGACGGCGGGGGGACTCAAGAACGCCGAGCAGTACCTCGACGGGGGGACCATCGTGGCGGTAAACGGGGACGTTCTCTCCGGGCTGAACCTCAGGGAGGCCATAGAGGCCCACAGGAGCACGGACGCCCTCGCCACGATCACGCTCACGACCGTCGAGGATCCTTCGGCCTACGGGCTCGTCGAGGTGGACCACGAGATGCTCGTCCGGCGTTTCATCGAGAAGCCGGCCTACGACGAGATCACGACCAACCTGGTGAACGCCGGAATCTACGTGCTCGAGCCGGAGGTCTTCCGGATGATCCCGCGTGGCCGGGAGGTCTCCATAGAGCGGGAGATCTTCCCCCGGCTGCAGGAGCAGGGGAGGCTGCGGGCGTACGTCTCGAGTGCTTACTGGAAGGACATCGGGACGCCGAGGAGTTATCTGGCGGCCTCCTACGACGTGCTCTCCGGTGCGGTCGGGGCCGACGACGGCTTCGCATACCTGGACGTGGACGAGTCGGTGCAGCTCGCGAAGAACGTGAAGCTCTTGCCTCCGGTCTCGATCGCACCCGGCTGCAAGGTCGGGAGGGGGGCGACCATCGGTGGAAGGAGCGCCATCGGCGAAGGATGCAGGATCGGCAGCGGGGCCGTCGTGGAGGGGAGCATCCTCCTGGCGGGAGCTGAGGTGGAGCCCGGTGCCGTCGTGCGGGGTTCGATAATCGGCCCCGGTGCGCGGGTGTGCCGACAGGCGATAGTGCGCGGGCTCTCGGTCCTCGGGGCCAACTCGGTCGTCGGGGAGGGGAACGTCCTGGATCAGGGGATAAGGATAAACCCCGGCGTGGTGCTCTCCCCGAAGAGCATAAGCTTCTGAATCGCTATCCTGGATGAGATGGGAGGGTTCGAGCCCTACCTGCAGGCCCTGGCGGATCTCTTCTACCCGCAGCGCTGCGTCGGGTGCGGTGAGCGGGCCAGGGACGTCCTCTGCCGCGGGTGCTTCGAGCGGCTCCCCCTGATCTCGGGGCCTCTGTGCGAGCGATGTGGGGCGCCTTCCACCTTCGCGACGCCGGTGTGCGGGCGATGCAGGGGCCTGGATTACGCGTTCGAGAGGGCGCGCTCCGCCCTGGTCTACGAGGGTGTGGGGAAGGAGCTCGTACACACCCTCAAGTATCAGGCGTATTTCGGGGCCGTCGAACGGGTCCTGGCCCCGCTCCTCACCGGGCTCGTCGAGGGGAGGTTCGATCTCATCGTCCCCGTGCCCCTTCACCGCTCGCGGCTGAGGAAGCGAGGGTTCAACCAGTCGTGGGTGATCGCCCGGGCGCTCGCACGGAGGATAAACACACCCGTATCGGATAAACTTGTGGTTGTGAGGAGGACCAGGGATCAGGTCGATCTCTCGGGCCGCGAGCGGTGGGCGAACGTCAGGGGCGCGTTCGGGGCCCGGGAGGCCGTGGTGGGGAGGGTCCTGCTGGTCGACGACGTGTTCACCACCGGTGCCACCATGAGTGCTTGTGCCGCAGCGCTGCTCGAAGCCGGAGCGGAGCAGGTCCATGCCTTGAGCGTCTGCAGGACGCTCCTCTAAGGGAAAGGAGGGAGCAGGTGGAGATAACGATCAAGGGGCGCAACATCTCCGTCACGGAGGCACTCGAGGACTACGCCCGGGAGAAGGTCTCCCGCCTGAGCAAGTTCTTCGACGACGAGCGCAGCGCGGCGCGGGCCGAGGTCGAGCTCATCCACGAGCGCAACCCGTCGATACCCGAGCCGGAGGTGGCGGAGACGACGCTCTTCATAAACGGGGCCGTGCTCAGGGCCCGGGGTGCCTCCCCGGACATGTACGCCTCGATAGATTTGATGAGCGACAAGCTCGAGCGGCAGGTCAGGCGCTACAGGGGAAGGCAGATCGACCGCTGGCACGGTCAGATCAAGAAGGGGGGATCCCAGAAGCCTCAGGAGGAGGCGAAGGTCCCGCAGGACGAAGACGAGATAGAGGCTAAAATAGTCAGGACCAAGCAGTTTCAGATGAAGCCGATGAGCCCCGAGGAGGCGGCGCTGCAGATGGAGCTGCTGGACCACGACTTCTACGTGTTCACCAGCGCCGAGACCGGGGAGATAAACGTGGTCTACCGGCGGCGCGACGGGAACTACGGCCTCATCGAGCCCGCGCGATAAAATAAGCTCTGGCTCGAAAGCTTCCGGCGAGGTGTAAGGCGACGTGGCGAATCTCTTGACGAAGATACTGAGGATGGGCGAGGGCCGCAAGGTGAAGGCCCTCTGGCGGGACGTGGAGGAGATCTCCGCGCTCGAACCGTCCCTCGAGAAGCTCACCGACGAGGAGCTGCGGTCGAAGACCGACGAGTTCCGCGAGCGTCTCGCGGAGGGCGAGACGCTCGACGACCTCCTCTACGAGGCTTTCGCCGTGGTGCGGGAGGCCGCCAAGAGGACGCTCGGGATGAGGCCGTTCGACGTGCAGGTGATGGGCGGTATCGTACTGCACCAGGGCAAGATCGCCGAGATGAAGACCGGCGAGGGGAAGACGCTCGCCGCGACGATGCCAGTCTACCTCAACGCGCTCACCGGCGAGGGCGTGCACCTTGTGACCGTCAACGACTACCTCGCCCGGCGCGATGCAGAATGGATGGGGCCCCTCTACGAGTTCCTCGGGCTCAGGGTCGGGGTGATCCAGGAGTGGATGGACTTCGACGAGCGCAAGGAAGCCTACGCCGCCGACGTCACCTACGGGACCAACACCCAGTTCGGCTTCGACTACCTGAGGGACAACCTCGCGACCTCGCCCGATCAGCTCGTGCAGCGCGAGCTCAAGTACGCCATCGTCGACGAGGTGGACTCCATCCTGATCGACGAGGCCCGCACCCCCCTCATCATAAGCGGGGTGCCCGAGAGCGCCGCCGACACCTACTACAGGTTCGCCGCGATCGTCCCCACCCTCAAGGAGGGTGAGGACTACGAGGTGGACGAGAAGAAGCAGCAGGTCGCCCCGACCGAGCAGGGGGTCGCGAAGGTCGAGAAGGCGCTCGGGATAGACAACCTCTACGACGACGTGAACGCCAATCTGGTCAACCACCTGCAGCAGGCCCTCCGGGCGCACACCCTTTTCAAGCGCGACGACGAGTACATCGTCCGCGACGGGGAGGTCCTCATCGTCGACGAGTTCACCGGGCGCATCCTGGAGGGCCGGCGCTACTCCGAGGGGCTGCACCAGGCCATAGAGGCCAAAGAGGGCGTTCCGATCAAGGAAGAGAACCAGACGGTCGCCACGATAACCATCCAGAACTACTTCCGCCAGTACGAGAAGCTCGCCGGCATGACCGGCACGGCCGCGACCGAGGCCGACGAGTTCATGCACATCTACAAGATGGAGGTCGCCTCGATCCCGACCCACCGTCCGATGATCCGGGTGGACAAGGACGACCTCGTCTACAAGACAAAGAAGGCCAAGTACAAGGCGGTCGTGGAGGACATCGTCGAGCGGCACAAAAAGGGGCAGCCGGTCCTCGTCGGCACCGTCTCCGTCGAGGTCTCCGAGCACCTCTCGAAGCTGCTCAAGCAGCGGGGCATCCCGCACAACGTGCTCAACGCCAAGCACCACGAGCGGGAGGCCGAGATCATCGCCGAGGCCGGGAAGCTCGGCGCGGTGACGATAGCCACCAACATGGCCGGGCGCGGCACCGACATAAAGCTCGGCGGTTCCGAGGAGGGGACCGAGGAGTGGACCGAAGAGCACGAGCGCCTCGCGCAGGAGATCATGCAGAAGTACCCGACGATCGAACGGGAGATGCTCGAGGGGCGTACGCTCGAGTCTTTGAAGGTGGTCAACCTCGGCGGCCTCTACGTGCTCGGCACCGAGCGGCACGAGGCACGCCGGATAGACGACCAGCTCCGGGGACGCTCCGGACGCCAGGGTGACCCTGGAGAGTCGCGGTTCTACCTCTCCTTCGAGGACGACCTCCTCAGGCTCTTCGGGGGCGAGCGGATGCAGAACATCATAAGCCGCATCGGGCTCGAGGAGGACGTGCCGCTCGAGGCCGGGATGGTCTCCGGCTCGGTGCGGCGGGCGCAGGAGCAGGTCGAGAGCCAGAACTTCCAGGCGCGCAAGCGCATCCTCGAGTACGACGACGTGCTCAACAAGCAGCGCGAGGTGATCTACGCGATCCGCCGTGAGATCCTGATGGGCGGCGAGGTCGACACGATGGGCTACGTCGAGGAGGTGCTCTCGGACGTCATAGAGTCTCACGCCCCGGCCAACTCCTACCCGGAGGACTGGGATCTCGAGGGGCTCGAGCGCGAGCTCCGGCGCTTCTACCCGGTCTCGGTGGACTTCGGGGTTCTGGACCCCGAGGAGGCCACGACGGAGGATCTGCGCGAGCTGGTGCTCGCCGATGCCCGGGAGCGGCTCGAAGAGCGCAAGCGGGAGTGGGAGGAGCGTACGGCCGAGCTCGAGCGGCTCGGGCTCGAGCGCGCCGACGGCATAGACAGCTTCGAGGAAGCAGAGCGCAGGACGCTGCTCTCGATCGTCGACCAGCGCTGGCGCGAGCACCTCTACGACATGGAGTATCTGCGGGAGGGCATCGGCTGGCGTGGCCTCGGGCAGCGCGACCCGCTCGTCGAGTACAAGCGCGAGGGTTACGAGATGTTCCGGCAGATGGAGCGGGCGCTCAAGGAAGACTACGTCACCTATATCTACCGGGTCGAGAACGTGCAGATAACCGAGGCTGACCTCGAGCAGCTCTCCTACAGCGGGGGTGGGGAAGAGGAGCCCACCGCTCCGCAGCAGAGGAACCCGAGGCGGGCGGAGCAGAAGATCGGTCGCAACGACCCGTGCCCCTGCGGGTCCGGGAAGAAGTACAAGAAGTGTCACGGCATGCCCGGGGCACCGCCGCTGAGGGTGGAGGGTTGATGCCTGAGACCGAAGAAAAGCTGGCGGAGCTCGAAGCGCGGCTCTCCGACCTCGAAGATTACTTCGACGTCGGGGAGATGCGCGAGGAGGCCGGGAGGCTCGCCCGGGAGATGAACCGGCCCGATTTCTGGGACGATCCCGGGCGTGCGCGTGAGATCTCGTCGCGTTTCTCCAGGATCCAGGACCGTCTCGAACTCCTAGATGATCTGCGCAGGAGGCTCTCCGATGCCGGGGAGCTGCTGGAGCTCGCTGGCGAGGAGGATGGAGAGTTTCTGGCTGAGGTCTCCGGGGAGCTCAGACGGGTTGAGAGGACGCTCGAGGAGCAGGAGATCGCGCGGCTTTTCTCCGGAGAGTACGACGAGGGTGACGCCATCCTCACGATAAACTCCGGCGCTGGCGGGGTCGACTCGCAGGACTGGGCCGAGATGCTCGCCCGGATGTACCGCCGGTGGGCCGAGCGGCGCGGCTTCGATCTGGAGGTCATAGAGTACACCGAAGGGGAAGAGGCCGGGATAAAGAGCGCGACCTTCACGGTCAGGGGGGAGTTCGTCTTCGGGCTGCTCTCGGCCGAGAGGGGGGTGCACCGGCTGGTGCGCATAAGCCCCTTCGACGCGAGCCGCAGGCGGCACACGAGCTTCGCCTCGGTGGCGGTCGCGCCGGCGGTGGACGGCGAGATAGAGCTGGACATCGACGAGAAGGATCTCAAGGTAGACACCTACCGGTCCTCCGGGGCGGGCGGGCAGCACGTGAACAAGACGGACTCTGCTGTGCGCATCACGCATCTTCCGACCGGGATCGTCGTCCAGTGCCAGAACGAGCGCAGCCAGCACCAGAACCGGGAGACGGCGATGCGGGTGCTCAAAGCGAGGCTGCTCGAGCTCGAACGCGAGAAGAGGGAGCGTGAGATAGCCGCCCAGAGCGGCGAGAAGGCGGATATCGAGTGGGGCTCTCAGATACGCTCGTACGTCCTGCACCCCTACAAGATGGTCAAGGACCATCGCACGGGGCTCGAGAGAGGGGACGTGGAGCGGGTGCTGGACGGGGAGATAGACGACTTCATCTACGCTTACCTGAAGAGCCGTACGGCCGCTGTTTGATACGGGCGTAAGGAAGGGACGCAGGGTCCGCCGCGCGGTCATCCTCGTCCTGCTGGTGCTCGCCGGGGCGATCGCCTCGGGGCCCTACACGTACCTTCCGGGGCTGGTCGATGGGGTGGTGAGCCGGGATTTGCAGGCCAGGATGGGCCTGAGCGAGCCTCCCAGGGTAAAACTGCGCAGCGATCCCCCGTACGCCATGCTCGGCGGGAGATTCTCCTCCGGCACGATAGAGATGGAGGGGGCCGCTTTCGGCAACATCCACACCCGCCGGATCAGGGTGCGGCTGGGGTCGTTCGAGCTGGATGTGCTCAGGAGCCTGGTCTCCGGTCGCCTCGTGAGCAGGGAACCCATGAAGGGGAGCGTTAAGATCACGCTCTCCGAGGATGAGGTGAAGCGGATGGCCGTCTCCGAGGTGAGGGCCGTCTCGATCAAGAGCCTCGCCCTCAGGCCGGGGAGGGTCGAGATCGGGAGCGAAGCCGTGCTGGCCGGGGTTTCGGTCCCCGTGTCGGTCGTAGGCTCGGTCGCGGTGCGCGATGGAGGGATAGTCTTCTCCCCGACGCGGGTCTCCGCGTTCGGGCTCTCGTTGCCGCGGGTGGTGAACGACGCCATCCTCTCCGGTATCTCTTTCTTCTACCCGATCCGGAACCTCCCGTTCCCCATCCGGCTCGACGGGGTCGAAGTGAGGACGGGCCGCGCCGTCTTGCGTGGGACCATCACCATCCCCTCCGGTTGATAGCGGCGCGCTTTGCTGCTATCTTTCGCCCTTGTCCGGCGGAGTTTTCGGAGGGGGGACTCCGCCGTTCAGCTCGGAACCTCGCCGGAGCTCGCGTTGGGAGGATGATGATCCGGTTCGACAGCGTCACCAAGTTCTACGGCAGGGACACCCTCGCGCTGGACGACGTGAGCTTCGAGATAGGCGAAGGCGAGTTCGTCTTCCTGGTGGGGGCGAGCGGTTCCGGGAAGTCCACGGTCGTGCGCCTGCTCCTCAAGGAGGTGGAACCCACGCGGGGGGAGATATACGTGCGGGGGGTGAAGCTCTCCGGGATCCCGCGGAGGGGTATCCCGCGCCATCGCAGGAGCATCGGGTGCGTCTTCCAGGACTTCAAGCTGCTCCCCAACAAGACGGCGGCGGAGAACGTGGCCTACGCGATGGAGGTCACCGGACACCGCAGGCGTGCCATACGCACCAAGGTTCCCCAGATGCTCGACCTCGTGGGGCTCACCACCAAGAAGGACAAGTATCCGGCGGAGCTCTCCGGGGGGGAGCAGCAGCGCGTCTCGATAGCCCGGGCGCTGGTCTCCTCCCCGCCGGTGCTGGTCGCCGACGAGCCCACCGGGAATCTGGACCCCGAGACGAGCCGGGGGCTGATGCGGCTTCTGGAGCGGATAAACCGCATCGGCACCACGGTCCTGGTGGCGACCCACGACAGGGAGATGGTCGATGCGATGCGCCGGCGGGTGATAGCTCTGGAGGACGGGCGGGTCGTGCGAGACCAGCTGAAGGGGGCGTACGCCGGTGAGTAGCAACCTGGGTTTCTTCCTGCGCGAGGCCTTCGGGGGCATCCGGGCCAACCTGCTCATGAGCCTGACCGCGACGGTGACGACTTTCATCTGCGCCGTGGCGCTCGGTGGGGCGTTGCTCTTCGGGGCGCACGTCAAGGGGCTCGTGGAGTCCCTGCAGCGTGGGGTGACGATAGACGCCTTCTTCCCCCAGGGGGTCTCGAAGCAGAAGATGGAGGATGTGCGCCGGACCGTGGCGGGTTACCCGGAGGTCGAGAAGGTTCGCCTTGTTACGAAGAAGGAGGCCTACGAGCGGTTCAAGAAGAGGTTCTCGGACAACCCGCGGGTCTACAGGGGGCTCGGTAGCGACTTTCTTCCGGCCTCACTCGAGATCACGCTGAAGAAATCTTCCGCCGCCCCCGGGGTCGCCGCGCGGCTCAAGAGCGAGGGTTTCTCTTCTTCGGACCTCAGTTATCCTCAGCAGACGGTTCGCCGGCTCGACCGGGTTGCGGGATACGTGATCTGGGCGCTCCGGCTGACCACCGGGCTCTTCCTTCTGGCGAGCGTCCTTCTGGTCTCGAACGCCATAAGGCTTTCGATCTTCGCCCGGCGCAAAGAGATAGAGGTGATGAAGCTGGTGGGGGCCTCGGACGGGTTCGTGAGGACACCTTTCGTCATAGAGGGGTTGCTGCAGTCCCTGACCGGTGCCGTCATCGGGGCCGTGGTCGTGCTGCTGGCCAACAGAGCCTTCGTCGGTTGGTCGCATCACGCGCTGCCTTTCTTCCCTATCTCCGCGGGTTACGTGGATCCGCTCCAGGTGCTCGGCGTCGTGGTGGGTTTCGGTTGTATCATAGGTGCTGCCGGGAGCTACCTCTCCGTGCGGCGGTTCCTCAAGGTCTGAAACCATCCTCTTGGGCCGGCGGGCCCAACGGGGCCTCTGCATGCTTGGGGCCGCGGGCCCGCCGTTTTTGGCTGCGGGCCGGAGCCCCGGTGTGGTTCGTCATGTTAGACTCAGCCCGTGAGGTACGCTGGATTGGTCTCTGAGGAGGGCCTGTGATACTGCCTGCGGTCCTCGTCAGAAGGGGGAAGTATTCTATCGCCGACCCGCTCTTCGTCGAGGAGCGGCGGCCGGTCCTGGTTGCGCGCAGGGCCCGGCGCGGGGCGGAGGCCGGAGACCTCGTGCTCGTCGACGTCCACGAGACCAGGCGTTCGCTGCGGGGTGAGGTCGTGCGGGTCATCGGGACCTCCGAGGATCCGCGCAACGTCTACGAGGCTCTGTTCGCCTCCATCGAGACCTCGCCCCGCTTCCCGCGCCGGGTCGAGGAGGAGGCCGAGAAGGTGGCCGGACGCGGTTTCTCGGAACGCAGGAAGGACCTCCGAGCCCTGCCGACCGTCACCATAGACGGTGAAGACGCGATGGACTTCGACGATGCCATCTCGGTGGAGCGTACCTCCGACGGCTACAGGGTGTGGGTACACATCGCCGACGTGACGCACTACGTCGACCCCGAGGGGGCGCTCGACCGGGAGGCCGCGCGGCGGGGCAATTCCGTCTATCTTCCGGGGCGCGTGGCGCCGATGCTCCCGGCGCGGCTCTCTGCGGACGTATGCTCGCTCGTTCCCGGGGCCGAGCGGGCCGCCGTGAGCGTCGAGATGGACGTGGACCACTCCGGGGCGGTGCGCGAGAGTCGCATCTACCGCAGCAGGATAGCGAGCGACGCCCGTCTCACGTATGAGGGAGTGGATGCCTTCCTGCGGGGGGAGGGCCGGATCGAGCAGCCGCGGCTCGTCACCGAGGCGTACGAGCTTGCACGTCGGCTGAAGACCCGCGCCGCCGTCCGGGGCAAACTCGAGCTCGAGAGCAGGGAGCCGGAGTACGAGCTCGACGATGATGGGGTGCCGATCTCCGCGAGGATGAGGGGGGCGAGCCCCGCCCGCGAGCTCATCGAGGAGCTCATGATCCTCGCCAACGAGCGGGTGGCGATGGAGATCATGGACCGTCCCGGTGGGATCTTCCGGGTTCACGAGCGGCCGGAGGCACAGGCACTGGAGGAACTCGGGCGTCAGCTGGATGCGATAGGGTTGGCCGATGAACCGTCGCCGGAGAACCTGAGCGTCATAGCCCAGAAGGCCAAGTCCGGGGCCGTGGGGTATCTGATCCTGCGCTCATTGCCCCGGGCGTACTACTCGCCGTCGAACGTCGGGCATTTCGGGCTCGCGCTCGAGAACTACACGCACTTTACCTCCCCGATCCGGCGCTACGCGGACATCCTGGTCCACCGGGCGCTCTTCGGATGCGGGAGATCGGGAGAGGATTTGTGGGAGATCGCCGAGCACATCTCCGAGAGGGAGTTCCGCAGCATGATCTGCGAGCGCACCGCGGACGAGTACACCCTGATGTGGCTGATGCGCAACCGTGTGGGAGAGACCTTCGAGGGTGTGGTCGTGAGCACGACCTCGTTCGGCCTCTTCGTGGAGCTCGAGAGCGGGGCCACGGGGCTCGTGCACGTGAGCAAGCTCCCTGGATGGTGGGAGCTGGACGAGAGTGGTGTGGTACTCTCCAACGACGAGATAGGGGCCTCGTACAGGGTGGGAGACCGGGTCCTCGTGGAACTGCTCGACGTCTTCCCGCTCTACCAGCGGGCCGAGCTGAGGGTGGTGAAGAGACTGTGACCGACCTTGCACGCAACAAAAAAGCCACGCACGACTTCGACATAGAGGAGACCTACGAGGCCGGAATCCAGCTGACCGGTCCGGAGGTCAAATCCGTTCGCGCCGGGCGGGCCAACCTGCGCGAGAGCTACGCCCGGGTCAGGGACGGTGAGGTGTTTTTGCTCGGGGCGCACATCTCGCCGTACCAGAACGCCACCCACGTCTATCAGAACCCGACCCGCGAGCGCAAGCTGCTGCTGCACAGGAAGGAGATAGACCGCCTCGCCGGCAAACTCAACGAACAGGGCAAGACGCTCATCCCCCTGCGGCTCTACACGAAAAACGGCAGGATCAAGATCGAACTCGCCGTCGCCAGCCGCAAGAAGCTCTACGACAAGCGGCGCGAGATCGCCCGCAAGAGCGCCCAGAGGGAGATCGAACGGGCGATGAAGGAGCGCCTGAGGCGTTGATAGAGGTCTCATCGGTGGTAGAATAGATGTCGTCGATGGGGGCGAGTCTGGCTTCGACGGGAGCGGACAGCGTCCTGTGAGACGAGCCGAGTTCGCCGGAGACTCGTTAAACGCCGGCACCTAAAAATACACGCCAACGACGAACCGGAGATGGCGCTGGCTGCGTAAAGAATACTGACGCAGCCCATCGGACCGGGCGGCCCGCGGCCCGGTATCCGGTGTCAGCTTAGCGGGCTTACCTCGTTCGGCTCTGGCCCGGGGCTGACGGGGGAAACTCAGGAGGGCTAGCCCCTCTGCGGCGCCCCGCCCTCGCAGAGTGAGGCAAAAACGAAGGCGGGTGCGACGCTCGTACAATCTCACGGACGGCGCGCTTCCGGACGCGGGTTCGACTCCCGCCGCCTCCACTCTCGAGGCCCGCCAGAAGGCGGGCCTTTCGTTTTTCTCGTGTGAGGGAAAAAGCGCCATCCCAGCGGCTATAATCCAGCCTCGTGAGCGATCCGAGACCTATAGGCGTTTTCGACTCCGGGGTAGGGGGGCTTACCGTTCTCTCGGACATCAGAGACCGGCTGCCTTACGAGCACACCATCTACTTCGGGGATACCGCCAGGGTCCCCTACGGGCCGCGCGATCCTGCGGAGGTCAGGGGCTTCGCCTTCGAGATCGTGGAGTACCTGGTCGGGTTGAACGTCAAGCTGGTCGTCATCGCCTGCAACACGGCTGCTGCGGCGGCCCTGAAGGATCTGCAGTCCGGATTCGAGGTCCCGATAGTCGGTGTCATAGAGCCCGGGGCCAGGGCTGCGGTACTCGACACACGTAACCGGAAGGTGGGCGTGCTCGCCACCAAGCTCACGGCGGAGAGCGGAGCTTACCGGAGGGCGATCCACGCGCTGGACGCAGGGATAGAGGTGTACGAGCAGGCCGCCCCCGAGTTCGTCCCCATGATCGAACGCGGCATCGTGGACGGACCGGAGCTGGAGGAGGTCGCCAGAGGGTATCTGGAGCCCATGATCCACCGGCACGTCGACGCGGTCATCCTGGGGTGTACCCACTACCCGCTCATCTCCGCGACCATAAACCGGATCCTGGGACCGGAGGTACGTCTCATCTCCTCCGCCGGGCAGACGGCGCTGGAGGTGAGGAACATCCTCTCCCGCAGAGGTTATCTGCGTCGGCCGCGCAATCCGGAGGACTTCGGCAAGTCGGTCTACGTTTGCAGCGCCGACCCGGAGGAGTTCGCCAGGCTGGGCAGTCGCTTCCTCGAGGAGAGCATAGAAGTAGTCACACCGGCCTCGGCCCTGCAGCGTACCTGAGGGGTCTGGACGTGCCGGTGCGTTTGTTATACTAGGTGGCGGCTTTGGCGGGGCGTGGCGCAGCCTGGTAGCGCACCTGCTTTGGGAGCAGGGGGTCGGAGGTTCAAATCCTCTCGCCCCGACACAGGGGGCGCCACCCGTGCGGGTGTAGCTCAATGGCAGAGCTCCAGCCTTCCAAGCTGGCGATGGGGGTTCGATTCCCCTCACCCGCTCTTTGCGCCCGTAGCTCAGGGGACAGAGCAGCGGACTTCTAATCCGCCGGCCGCAGGTTCGAATCCTGCCGGGCGCGCCCCCGGCGATTTCGCCAGGTTTTGCTGGTAGAATCATCTGCCGGGAACGTGGTGGCCGTAGCTCAGCCGGTAGAGCATCGGATTGTGGCTCCGAAGGTCGCGGGTTCGAATCCCGTCGGTCACCCTCTCCAATCCCCCTTAGATAAGCCGAATGCTCGGAATCTGGAATGACCTCTGGTGGATCCACCAGAGGTCATTGGCAGCAATGCAGCAGCAATAGATCGCCCTGTGCTCAACCGAAGGCTTCATCCAGGCCGTCTACCGCGCCGGCCCCGACGCCTTCGAGCAGGTGCGAGTAGGTGTCCATGGTCTGTGTGATGGAGGAGTGTCCGAGGAGCGACTGTACGACTTTCGGGTGCTCGCCGCGCATGAGGAGTGCGGTGGCGAAGGTGTGGCGCAGACTGTGGAAGGTGAAGCCCTTCTCCTGGAGGCCGGCCCTCTTCAGCAGTACCTTGTACTCCCGGTAGTAGAAGTTGTTGTGGTCCAGCGGCCTGCCGACACGATTGGGGAAGACCAGATCGTAATCTTCCCAGAGGTCTCCGAGACGCAGCCTCTCCTCGTTTTGCCGCAATCTATGAGCACTTAGCGCTGAGGCGGCACTCTTGCTCAGGGGTACCGACCGGCGGCTGGCCTTGTTCTTCGGAGGGCCGAAATCCAGACCACCCTCTGTGACCTTGAGCGCCCGGCGGACCGACAGCCGACGCCCGTCGAGGTCCACGTCCGACCACTTCAGCCCGAGCAACTCGCCCTGTCTGAGGCCCGTATGGACGGCTACGACGTAGAGGGCCTCATTGCGCTCGTCGCGTGCAGCTTCGAGGAGCGCGCGGACCTCGGCCCGGCAGAGCTCCCGGAGCTTCTTCCGGCCCAACACGGGGTTGATGTGCCTCTTTACGATCCCGGCGTAACGTACGTAGGTGCTGTGCGCCATCTTGCCGGCGTCTACGAGTGGCTTCAGGGAGTCTTCCAGCCACCGCTCCAGGTACTCCGCCACCGTGAGCCTGCCGGCATCGAAGACCACGCCGCCTGAGGCGTCGGCCCGAGCTTTTGCGAGTGCTTCGCGAGCCTCCGTCTTCGTCTTACCGGAGACGTAGCGCCGCCTGCCGTCCGAAGTACGCGCCCCTCCAGCTCGTGATCCTGCCCTGCCTGTTCCGGCGTGGGAATACGTCCCCATCGCCATTGGCTCGCTGTTTGCCGCGCTCCATCTACTCCTCCTTCATCAACTCTTTCGGCTCCACTTCGAGCGCCTGTGCCAGCCTGCGCACCGTGCGGGGCCACGCCCACTCTTTCTTTTCTCTATGCTGCGCAGGTACCAGATTATGAGCGAGAGAGGAGAGCCACATCCGGATGCCCTGCGCAACTTCGAGCGGGCTTACGTGCCTGAGGGTAAGATCCGCTACGCTCTGAGGGATCGGGACAAGAGGAGGCCGTTTGGCGTTTTGGGTTACAGTGAGGGGGCGGGCAACTGGGAGGAGCTGCACGAGGCGATCAGGGAGGGGCTGGCGGTCTGGCCGGCTGTCTTCAGCCACCGGGACGAGTGGGGTGTGACGTACGATGTTGATATGGTCGTATCCGGTCCTTCGGGCAGGGAGGCTCCGGTGAGGACGAAGTGGATCTACAGGGTGGGGGAGGACTTTCCACGTCTGGTCACCCTCTACGTGAGGACCACGCAGTGGCGGAGAGAGGAGTGGAGGGAGGAGCTGTAGGTTAAAATCCTGGTATGTCGAACGTTACGGCGTACAGAGAGCTTGATGAGATACGGGCCCCGCAGGGCATCCCCGAGATAGGCGTCTCTGCCGGCGATAGGGGGGTGGTGGTGGAGATCTTCGAGCATCCCCGCCCCGCCGTGCTGGTGGAGTATACGGACGATGAGGGGCAGAGCAAGGCTCTCGTGACCTACTCGCCGGACCTGAGAAGGATCCTCTCCGTCGTCCCGGAACGCACCTAGAGCGCCTTCCCGGAAGTTCGTTCGGCAGTTTAGCCCTCTGGCAATCCGTCTATGTCCAGCCGCGCAAGCGGCGCAGCCTGGCCCGATCTTCTGGCCTGAAGCGCTTCGAGTTCGTGCAGGGTCTTGTAGAGAAGCCGGCAGAGATGCGCTTCGTAGCGGGTTATCTTCTGCAGCGTCGTCTCGTCCGGCAGGAGCCGCTCCCTCCTTCTCTGTTCGAGGTCCCGCTCCACCTGCTCCGCCTGGTACTTCGCGCTGAGCGCCTCCCTTCGGGCCTCTTCCGTGGCTACCTTGAGGAGCGCTTCGGGATCTTCGCCTGTGGCCCTTGCGATGGCCTCAAGACCGGCCCGGACCAAGCCGGCTGTCCAGCCCTCGAACTCTTCCCACTCGACACCTTCAGGTAAACCGGGGATGGAAAGACGCGAGAGGATCTCCTCTTCGGGTAGCAGGTCAGCTCCACCCCGCCGGGTTGGTAGAATGAAAGCATGAGAAGTCTCAAGGCGGTAGGGTTCGGGCTCGCCATCGCGCTCATCGTGGAGCTGCTTCTGGTCTTCGGCATCGCGGCGCCCATATTCACCGCCTTCGTCCCCGAGAGCCTGGCTCGTACGTCTGCCCTTGCGGACGGGGTGGTGGTGTTCGCCGCGGCTTTCGGGATGTACTGGGGAGGGATGGCGGCCGGGTACAAGGCCGTGCACCGCCCCCGGCTGCACGGGGTCGCGGTGGCCGTGCTGCTGTTCGTGGTCTCGCCGGCTCTGAACCTCGCTGCTGCGCACGATCCTTTCGTCCAGCTTCGGGATTCGGGGTTCCTCTTGCTGTGCGGCGTATTGTTCGTAATCTCCGTGGCCGCTTCTTTCGTCGGGGCGGGGCGGGGCTGGCAGCTTCAGATCTACAACCGGAAGGTGAAACGTACCGAACGGCGCCTCGGGAAGCGCTAGCGGGCTCTCTCGCCGAGCAGGATCCTGCCCTCGAGATCCAGGCGTGCGTTGGGGATTATTTCGATGGGGTCGGAGCCCTCTGCCGCGAGACGTACCCTGGATTCGTCGGTCGTGAGGGATTCACAGATGTAGCGTCTCCAGCCCAGCTCTCCCCACGAAAACGTGATCGATACCGGTCCATCGGGGTTTTCCTGCTCGACCAGGACGTCCGGCAGGCCGAACGATTTTATCGTCGCGGCGGCCGTGAGCGTGTGTTCGCTGGCGTTGAATCGTTCCACCGCGGCCAGCAATCGATGCGTGGGATCGGCGGAGTTGTGAGGGGGAGACGCTCGTTCTGCGAGGTCTCGACCTTGCACCTTCGACGTACCGTCGGGGAAGTCTTCTTCCCGTTTCTCCTTCTGAGGTTGCGTTTCCAGGTGGGAGCCTCTGCGGTATGCCTCCTCACGGTTTGCTTCTTCCAGAGCGCGACGGAGGGCGAGGTTCTCCTCCTTCAGCTGCCGTAGCCGCTCGTTGTAGGTGCGCAGCTCGGTCTCACGTCTGAGGCGCATCCCTTCGAGTTCTTCATCGAGAACGGCCATCTCGTGCTGGTTTCGTTTCTGCTGGGCTTCCAGCCGGTCCAGGAAGGCGCGTCTGTCTGCCTCCCGCTGCTCGGTGAGCGAGGCGAGCCTCTTCTCGAAGGCTTCTTCGGCTTCCCTGAGGCGCCTGGCGAACGTCCGGCGCAACTCACGTTCGCGTGTCTCTGCGACGCTCTTTATCCGGCGCACCTCGTCTTCCGGTGCATGCCCGGTTTCTTCCAGTGCTCTCTCGCGCGCTGTGACCTCCGCCCGGGCTGCCTTCAGCGCCACGGTGGCCTGAGCCAGCTCGTGCCGGAGTCCTGCGATCTCCCGCTCGAGGCTTTCGACGAGGAGCCCCGCGGCTTCGAGCTGGCTCTCGAGTTCGCGTTCGGCTTCTCGTTCCCCTCCGCTCATGCTCTCTCGCGTTCGAATGCTACCGCTGCCGGCAGATGATTCGCCACCCGCATCAGGGTAGCCCCTCTGGGATCGGTGGTAAAGTGCCTCTCAGGGGGGAGAGATCAGCTCTCTCCAGCCTTGCGGCACTCGGGGCAGATACCCTCGAGCACCAGGTCGGCCGAGGTCACCTCGTACGGTGTGTTCTCCTGCACCCTGGCTTTCAGGTCGCCCATCTCTATCCCGGGCACCTCCGAGACCCGGCCGCAGCGGATGCAGCGGATGTCGAGGTGGGGTTCCAGGTTCAGGTCGTAGCGGATCGGGGACTCGGCCCAGTGCTTGGAGCTTATCACCCCTATCTCCTCGAGAACCGAGAGAGCCTGGTAGACGGTGCCGAGCGCGATGCGCGGGTTCTTACGCTTGACGATCAGGTAAACTTCTTCGGCCGAAGGGTGTCCGTCGGCCTGCCTCAGGGCGTCGAGCACCGCCCGGCGCTGAGCGGTCAGCGTGTATCCGGACCTGCGGAATTTCTCTCTTATGTTCTCGTCAACCTTGCTGGACGGCATGTAGCACCCTATCGATAACCATTCCTGATCTGGAGTTTACCACACGGTTCTGGCGCCGCCTCGGTGTACCATACCGGTTACGCGATGATCGCCGGATGGACAATGAACTTTTTTATCGCCCTCCGAAACCTTTGCGTGCTGCTCCTGCGGAGGCGGCCGGAGTACGTGTGGCTCGACGTGCGGGGGGAGCTGCCGGAGTTCTCTCGCAGGGTCGGCGTGCTGCGTCGGCGCCTGCTGCCCTCGCCCGGGCAGCCCAGTCTGGAGGAGATCCGGTATAGGCTGGAAATCTCCCGTCGGGCCGGTGTGGGCGTACTGCTCCGCGTGGGGGAACTCGGCGCCGGCTTCGCTGCGCTGGAGGAACTGCGCCGGGAGATAGTACGCTTTCGAGAGGCGGGGGGACGGGTGGTTGCCTATCTGGACTCCGTCGATACCCGGTCTTATTATCTGGCGTGCGCGGCGGAGAGGATCTTCTGTCCGCCGTCGGCGACCGTCGCCGTGACCGGGGTGCGTACCCGGGTCACCTTTCTCAAGGACGCCCTGGACCGCATCGGCGTCGAAGCCGAAGTACTCGCCGTCTCGCCCTACAAGTCTGCGGGGGAGGTCTTCACCCGCAACGACTTCTCCCGGGAGGCCCGGGAGCAGGCCGAGAGGCTCCTCGAGCGCAGGTACGAGGCGCTGGTCGAGGCCATCGCGCACGGGCGCAATCTGACGCCGGAGAAGGTGCGCGAGCTCGTGGACGGAGCTCCCTACGGAGCCGGGCGCGCCGTGGAGATCGGGCTCATCGACGGGGCCTGCTACGAGGACGAGCTCCCCGGAGTCCTCGGTGTGGAAAGGAAGCGCGTGGCCGGGTGGGGCGCTGCCCGCCGGGCGCTGCCGCGGCCCTACCGCAGTACGAAGCGCAGGAAGGTGGCCGTTGTGGAGCTCCGCGGGACCATAACCCGGGGCAGGAGCCGCAGGTTGCCGTTGCCCGTTCCGCTGGTGGGTGCCGAGCAGGCCGGGAGCGACTCGGTCGTCCGCTCGCTCAGGGCAGCCGAGGGTAGCAGATCCGTTGCTGCCGTGCTCTTCCTCGTCGACTCCGGTGGTGGTGACGCTCTGGCCTCCGACCTGATCTGGCGTGAGGTGGAGAGGATTCGGCGCAAGAAGCCCGTGGTCGCTCTCATGGGTAATGCGGCCGCCTCCGGCGGGTACTACGTCTGCGCCCCGGCCAGCCACATAGTCGCCCGCTCGACCACCCTGACCGGCTCTATCGGGGTGTTCGTGACCCGTCCCGTGGCTCTCCGGCTCTACCGCAGGGTTGGGGTGCATCCGGTCTCGATCGAGCGCGGGAGGCACGCCGGGATCTTCGACGAGAGCCGGCCGCCGACCGAGGAGGAGATGAGGATCCTCGGCGAGGAGCTTCGCAGGAGCTACGAGGAGTTCAAGGAGAAGGTGTGCCGGGGACGTGGTATCCCGGTCCGGTCCCTGGAACGGATCGCCGGGGGTAGGGTGTGGAGCGGGGCGGAGGCGCACGAGATCGGGCTCGTAGACGAGATCGGCGGATTTCGTGAGGCCCTCTCCAGGGCGGGGGAACTCGCCGGGATCGAAGGTGTCTCCGAGCGGGATCTCGTGAGGGTGGGAGAACCGAAGGGGTATCTCGTGGCGGGTGAGCTCTTGGAAGAGCCCGAGGAGGTCACCCGCTCGCTGACCCGGGCTTTTGGTTCTGGGGTGTGGGCGGCGGTGCCTTATCACATCGGTGAGCACTGGTAGTATTGTCTTCGGATTTATCGAAAGGATGTTTTCGAGAGGGGCGTATCTTGAGCACTATCGTCGAGGGTAGAGTCGACAGACGTGGGATGGGAGCCCTGTCCGCCGGGCACCTGTTCACCGATCTGAATCAAGGGGCGGTGGCCGCACTGCTTCCCTTCCTGGAGGCTCATCGGGGGATATCGCTCGCGGCCGCCGGAGCGTTGGTCTTCGCCTCCACGGCCAGTTCCTCGATAATCCAGCCGCTGTTTGGCGTCTTCTCGGACCGCAGGCCCTTCCCGGCCCTCATGCCGCTCGGGGTGCTCGCAGCCGGGGTGGGGATCGCGCTGGTGGGGATCGCACCCGGGTATCTGAGTACCCTTCTGTGCGTCGTCCTGAGCGGGATGGGCGTCGCGGCCTTTCACCCGGAGGCGGCCAGGTTCGCGAACTACGTCTCTTCGAAGAGTGGGCGGGCCCGGGGCATGAGCTTCTTCTCCGTCGGCGGGAACGCCGGGTTCGCGCTCGGGCCCGCCGTGGCCACGCCGCTCGTTCTGGCCTTCGGGTTGCCGGGGACGCTCTTCATGGCCATCCCGGCTGCTCTGATGGCCGCCGTGCTTTTCCACGAGCTGCCGCGCCTGAGGGAGTTTCGGCCCCAAGAGGCTGCTTCCGGTCCCAGGAGGGTTCCGGCCGGTCGTGACGAGTGGGGGCCGTTCGTGAGGATGACGCTCGTCGTGGCGGTGCGCTCGCTGGTCTACTTCGGGCTCGTCTCGTTCGTCTCCTCCTACTACCACGGGACGCTCGGTACCTCGGAGGCGATGGGCAACGTGGCGCTCACCCTCATGCTCTTCGGAGGCGCGGCCGGCACGCTGATCGCCGGTCCGCTGGCGGACAGGTTCGGGCGCAGACGGGTGCTTCTCGCCTCGATGTGTCTGCTCGCTCCCCTGCTCTTCCTCTTTTCGGTGCTCGGACCCGAGGCCGGGATGGTGGTGCTGGTGCTGGTGGGGGCCTCGACCGTCGGCACGTTCGCCGTCACCACCGTTATGGGACAGGAGTACCTGCCGAACAGGATCGGGTTCGCCGCCGGGGTCACGATGGGCTTTTCGATAGGACTCGGCGGCGCCGGCGCGGTACCTCTGGGGGTCATGGCTGATCATTTCGGGCTCCATACCGTGGTGGTCGTGCTCGCTTTCTTGCCGGTGATCGGTGCCGTGCTCGCGTACACTTTGCCGGGTAAGGCCCGCTCCTCCGGAGCGTAGGGGCGGGTCCTCCCCGAGAGCCCGGGCTTCGGATAATATGGCCGCATGAGCAACGGCGAAGGGCGTCGGCGTTCCAACCCTTTCCGTCCTCTCGGTGGCCTGGTGTATCGTTACCGGGTCCTGGTGGTCGTCTTATGGGCCGTCCTCCTCGCCGGCAGCGTCTTCTTCGCCCCGCACCTGTCACAGAGGCTGCAGGGCGGAGGATTCGGAGGAGGGCACACCGAAGCCGAGAGGGTGCAGAGCCTGATGGTTCACCGCTTCGGGCTCGCGCCGACCACCCTGGAGGTGGTCTTCGACGGCGGTGGGCTTCCGGCTACGAGTAGACGCTTCCAGCAGGAGGAGCGCCGGGCCCTCGCGGGTGTGCGCCGGATGCCCGAGGTGAGCTTCGTCAGAACCTACGCCGGGACGAAGGATCCGCACCTCCTATCCAATGACGGCACCAAGAGCTACGCGATAATCGGCTTCGATGCCTCGGCCGACCGGGTGCAAAACCTGGTCGACGAGGTCAGAAGGAAGGTGCGCTCGGACCGGCTCAAGACGTACGTCACGGGGGCGCCCGCGGTCTATCTGGACATAGTGGAGGCGACCAGCCAGGACGTGCGCCACGCGGAGCGGTTCGCGTTCCCCTTCGCGCTCGTGATACTCCTGATCGCGTTCGGTACCATAGTGGCGGCCGGGGTCCCGGTGGCCGTGGGTGGGGTGAGCGTCCTGATCTCTCTCGCCGTACTGTATTTCGTATCCTACGCGTACGGTCTGTCGGTCTTCGTGCTCAGCATAACGACGATGCTGGGGCTGGGTCTCGGTATAGACTACGCGCTCTTCGCGGTGAGCCGTTTCCGGGAGGAGCTCGAGGTACGCCCGGTGGGGGAGGCCGTCGAGGTCACCGTGGCCACGGCGGGGCGCTCCATCTTCTTCTCCGGCAGCACCGTTCTCATCGGGCTCTCCGGGCTCCTCTTCTTCCCCTTTATGTTCATGCGGTCGATCGGCATCGCCGGAGTTTTGGTGGTCTTCGTCTCGGTGATGGCGGCCATAACGTTGCTGCCGGCGGTGCTCGGGTTGCTGGGGGGGAAGGTCAACGCCCTCGCCGTGCGGCGGGGACGCGGTGCGCCGGGCATCGGCTTCTGGAGCAGGGGGGCGAGGGTCGTCATGCGTCACCCGCTGCTGGTACTCCTGGTTGTGGCGATCGTGCTCGGCGTCATGCTCGCCCCGGTGAGGCATATGAGGCTCGGGCTGCCTCAGGCGACGGCGCTTCCGACCAAGTACGAGTCCCGGGTGGGCGACGACATACTCAGGCACGACTTCGACTACTCCAGGCTGAACCCGGTGGAGATAGTCGCCACACTCCCGAGCGACCCGACCGGAGCGAAAGGACTCGCCGAGATACGGCGCCTGGAGGAGAGGATCTCCTCGGTGAAGGGGGTCGCGGGGACCCACGGCTTCTACGACGTCGCGTCGGCGGCGGCGAGCGAGTATGCCAGGAAGGTGGCTGCGGCCCGCGCGGAGGCCCGGGAAAAAGCTGCGAAGCTCGTAGACGAGGAGACCAGGCGGCAGCTGGCTGCGCTGCGAGCCCGCTACGGTTACGTTCCCCCGGGGGCGGAGAAAGAGGTTCGGTCCCGCGTCCGGAAGGAGGTCGACGAGAGACTCCTCGGCGGGTTGCCGAAGCTGCCTGAGGGCATCTCGCCCGACAGAAAGGTCACGCCGCGGGGCGTGGCGAACTTCCTGGATCTCCCCCAGGCAAAGTCTTCTAAGGAGCTTAGAGGGCTTTTGCGCTCCGAAGTCTCCGGGAACATGGTGCTCCTACAGGCGACGACGAAGGCCGATCCTTACTCCGGCCAGGCCCGCCGGACGGTCGAGCGGATCCGGACCGTGCAGACCCCGCCGGGGGTGAGCATCCTCGTCGGCGGGCTCTCGGCCGGGCAGAGGGATTTTATATCCAGCCTCTACGATCACCTCCCGTACGCCGCGGGGTTCGTCCTGGGGGTGACCCTCGTCATCCTGTTCTTCACCTTCCGCTCGCTATTCATCCCCATCAAGGCGGTTCTGGTCAACATCCTGAGCCTGAGCGCGAGCTTCGGGGCCATGGTCTTCGTCTTTCAGGAGGGGCACTTCTCGGGCCTGCTCGGGTTCACCCCCGAGGGGTTCATAGACGCCACGCTCCCCATTCTCATGTTCTGTACCGTCTTCGGGGTTTCGATGGATTACGAGGTCTTTTTGCTCTCGCGAGTTCGGGAGGCGTACGAGCGGGGGAAGTCGAACACAGAGAGCGTCGCGGAAGGGATCACCACCACCGCGGGGATAATCACCTCGGCGGCCGCCATAGTCATCGTCGTCACCGGCGCTTTCGCTTTTACGGGCATCGTCCTCACCAAAGCCGTCGGTCTCGGGCTCGCGGTGGCCGTATTCGTCGACGCCACCCTCATACGTATCCTGCTCGTACCCGCCGCCATGCGCATCCTGGGTGACTGGAACTGGTGGCCGGCGGGGCGCAGGGGGGTCTTCGTGAACAGGGATAAGAGTGGTTCTTGATCCTGTTGTGGGGAAGAGATAGACTCAGAGAGATGACGGAGTTCGAGCAGATACTCAAGGAGCGGGGCTACAGGCTCACGAACCAGCGCCGGCTCATCGTGCGCGAGCTGGAGGGTGAGAGGCACCTCTCGGCCGAGGAGATCCACGACCGGCTCAAGGTGGAGCACCCCGAGCTGGGGCTCTCGACGGTCTACAGGACCCTGGACCTGCTGACGGAACTCGGGATCGTGCGCAAGGAAGACTTCGGCGAGGGGTACTCGCGCTACGAGCTGACGACGGAGAGGATGCACCACCATGCCCGTTGCCGGGAGTGCGGGAAGGTGATCGAGTTCAACGAGGAGCTCATGGAGTATCTGGTTCTGCAGGTCGAGCGCGAGACGGGTTTTTCCACCGACTGGTACGAGATAACGCTGCACGGACGCTGCGCGGAGTGCGCTGCTTCTTCCTGATCTCTTCTCAGAGGACGAACCTGCTGCCGTCTTTTGCGAGGTGCACTTCGCCAGGGTAGCCGCCCTTGCGGACTTTTTCTGGCAGATCTCTCTCGTCGGCTTTCGGGTAGACGTGGGTGAGCACGACGCGTTTGGGGGATGCTTCGCTGGCGATTCGGGCCACGCCTGATGGGGTGAGGTGTCCGGGCACCGGGGAATCGTCCGGGAAGGAGCACTCGACGAGCAGGAGGTCCGCTCCGCGCGCCAGAGCGGGGACGCTCCGGCAGTACTCGGTGTCGCCAGTATAGACGAAAGATCTTCCTCCCGCCTCCAGCCTGTAGGCGATGCTCTCCGGGCGGTGCCGTACCGGCGTCCAGCTCAGCTTCCCGTACGGCAGATCGAGGGCGGCGCCCTCTTCGATGGGCAGGACGTGCACCTCCTGCGGGTAATCTCCCTCCATCCACTCTCCCCACGCGTCCCTGAGGGCCGAATAGAACCTTCCGAAAGGTTCCGGCCCGTAGACGTGGAGGGGACGGGAGCGTGGCTCTTCCGAGCCGTAGTTGAGGGTGAACAGCAGGGGTACGAGGTCCGAGGTGTGGTCGGGGTGGAAGTGCGTCACGAAGATGCGGTCGACCGCCAGCGGGTCGAGCCCGGCGCGCAGCATGCCGCGCACGGCCCCGGAACCGAGGTCCATCGCCAGCGTCTCGCCTCCGGCGCGGACTACCACGCAGCTCTGCCGGCGTTCCAGGCGCGGCGCGACCGTGCCCGAACCGACGACCACTACCTCCATCGCCTCCCTTTCGCCCGGCTCTCCGTTTCCCCGCCGCTAAAGGCCCACACGAGCCCCGCCGCACCCAGCAGCGTACCTCCGGCTACGTCGGAGATCCAGTGTGCCCCGACGTAGATCCTGCTCAGGGCCATCAGCAGGAGCAGCGACACCAGCAGGAGCTTCCAGACCCGGCGTCGAACCATGATGAAGAGGGCGCCGAGAGCGAGGACGGACCTTATCATGTGCCCGCTCGGGTAGGGGAAGGGTGTCTCGAAAGCCAGCAGGAACGAGGGAGAGGCGACCCGCACGGCGCTGGCCTCGATCGGGGTTTGCGGCAGCGACATCTTCAGTACGAGCTCGATGAGCGCCGTCACGGCGAAGACGGCGAGGAGCCGGGCGGCGGTTCGTCTGCGTCCCCGGAGCCTCAGGGCCAGGGCGATGGAGAGTATCGCGAGCCCGCTCACCGGAACGCTGCCCGCGATCGAGAGGAGCAGCCCGAGCTCGTCGAGGGTCGGGGTGGAGTACTCCTGCGTGACCCTGAGGACCCACAGGTCCAGCTCGTGTACCCATCCGGCCGCCGCGACGATGGAGACCGAGACGAAGGCGGCGAGGAGCAGCGCCGCGAGGGGCAGATGACGGTGCGAGCGGCTCATGCCTCTGAGGTTAGCAGAGATATCGGATGCAGAGAAAAGGCGGGCTTCCTCGCCCGCCTTTTCTCTGCCGCTTCCTGACCGGCTCTCAGGCCACGGCGTCACGCAGGGCGCGCCCGTACTCTCCGGCTTTGAGGATGCGCTCCGCCTCGCGCTGTAGCTGGCGCACCCGCTCACGCGAGATGTCCAGCTCCTCGCCCAGCTCGGCGAGCGTCGCCGGATCTCTGTCGTCGAGGCCGTAGCGACGGATCAGGACGTACCGCGCACGTTCGGGCAGCCGTGTTATCGCTTCTTTGAGCTGTTCGGTCTCGAGCGCGCGCATCACCTCGTCCGGGGTGTCCGACGTGCGCTCGTCCTCGATGAAATCACCCAGCTCGGAGGAACTCTCCTCGGTGGAGACCGGCTGGTCGAGGCTCGTCGCATCCGGGATGGCGCTCATCGTCAGCCGTACTTCTTCGAGCGTCCAGCCGAGCCTCTCCGCTATCTCCTCCTCCGTCGGCTCCCGCTCGAGCTCGACCGCGAGCGAGGCCACCGCCCGGCTCACCTTCCTAATCTTCTCGGTCATGTGCACCGGGACGCGGATGGTGCGGCCCTTGTCCGCGACCGCCCGCTGCACGGCCTGCCGGATCCACCAGGTGGCGTACGTCGAGAAGCGGTAGCCCCGCTCGGGATCGAACTTCTCGACCGCCTTCATCAGCCCGATGTTGCCCTCCTGGATGAGGTCCTCGAACGGCAGCCCGTAGCCCCGGTACTTCTTCGCGACCGAGACGACCAGCCGCAGGTTCTTCTCTATCAGGCGGGTCCTCGCCCGAAGATCGCCCTCCTTGTAGCGGCGCGAGAGCTCTATCTCCTCCCGGTGGGTCAGGAGCTCCCCCTGGCTTATGTGGGAGAGGTACTTGGCGAGCAGCTCCGGGGTCTCAGCCTCGCGCTCCAGCCTCCCCGCCGGCTTGTTCGTCTTTAGGGTCAACGCAACCTCCCTCGTGCTTCTCATTCTACTCGAAAGCAGTTTCGAAAACTACTCTTGGTCTCCTTCATCGGCCTCGAAAGGATCGTCTTCGTGGGCTTGTCTGGCACACCGCTCGTTTCGTCCGTACGCAAGTCTATATACGTAAAGGACGCCGCATCAGTTGCATCTTGCCTGCGGTTATACTGTTGAAGAGGTGAGTGAGACCGAGACGATAGCGCGGGAGGTCGAGCGCTGCCTGCCGGGGGTTCTGGCACTCTGGCGCGAGAGGCGTCTGGAGGATCTTCCGGAGGAGGACGCCGTCGGGTTCTCCCGAAGGATGGAGCGCCTGGTGGAGGCGTTCGTGGAGTTTTTGCGCAGTCCCGAGTCGGTGGAGACCTTCAGCCTTGGAGGGAGGACGCGCGAGCTGGTACGCGAGGTGGCCGGCGAGCAGCACCGGGTCGGGCGTGACGCCGTCGGCGTGATCGAGGATTTCGCCTCGCTGCGCAGGGCCCTTTGGGAGTCGGTCGGGAGGAGGGTGGATTTTTCCCGCCTCGGGGGCGAGGCGACGGCCCGCTTCTTTCTGAAGCTCATGCAGGCCTCCGACTGGGTTACCCACGCGGCGCTCGAGGAGTTCGACGTCCTGGTGCGCCGGGAGATGGAGGAGGCTCTTGGCCGGGCGGCGGCTACGGACCTCCTCACGGGGCTTCCCGACCGCGACCTTTTCGGGCGGCTGCTCCTTCCACGGGCGGTGGACGGGAACGACCGACTCTCGGTCGCCATCTTCGACATCGCCGGTCTCTCCGGGGTCGTGGCGGCCGGTGAGGTGGAGCGGGCACGGGACGCCGTGCGCGCTCTGGCGGAGACCGTGCGGAGGGCTGCGCCGGAGGGGGCGGTTTGTGCGCGGTTCGGAGACGACGAGATCTCTCTTCTGTTGCCTGGGGCCGGTGCGGAGGAGACCTACCGGCTGGCCGAGGCCGTGGTCGCGGAGATGGAGCGTGCCCCCGGAGGTTTGCAGGTGGATGTGGGGATAGCGGAGTATCCTCTACATGCGGAGGATGTCGGTACCCTCCTGAACGAGGTCCAGCGGGCCCTCAACATGGCCAAGCGCATGGGCGGGGGAGGGATCGTATCCGCGAAGTCCGGAACGTGAAGCGAGAGAAGGGGGTGTGACCGGATGATAGCCGTCTTCAACAGCCTTCCTGTGCGCGAAGGAGCGGCGGAGCGGGTGGTCGAGATGTTCAGGGAGAGCCGCGGCAGCGTGCAGAATTTTCCCGGATTCGTGTCGATGGAGGTGCTCAGCTCAGAGGACGGGAGGGAGGTCGTGGTGATCACCCGCTGGCAGAGGAGGGAGGACTTCGAGGCGTGGGTGAGGAGCCCCGAGTTCTCCCAGGCTCACAGGAGCAGCGGCGACGGGCTCTTCACCGGGCACCCGAACATCTCGTTCTACGAGGTCGCGCTGGAGCGGGTCGCGGACTAGAAGAGCCTCCTCAGGCCAGGGTTTGTGTGAGGGAGGGGAGCTCGCCGGAGCCCGAGGGCGAGTAGTCTCCCTTCCCCAGCACGGCGAACATGAAGGCGAAGAGGAAGATCAACACGAAGATCAATATGGCGAACGAGAGGGTACGCACCTCGCCTCCTTCCAGATCATCATAACAAATGTATTTTACTCCATGGGCTGCGATGCCGCCCGCAAAGTTACCAGAGTGCGAGTTAATGTACAATAACCCCGCTGTTTTGGGCAGGCCCATCTCTCATCGGACAGGAGGGCGGAGCACGTTGGATGTGGGCGACTCTGGGGGGCAGAGTTGGAGATCGATCCCTCTCTAGAGTACAGACAGGTTCAGGAGCAGGAGTGCAGGGAGCTGCTAGGTCTGCTCGAGGGGCTGGGTATAGCCGTTGCGGAGAGGATCTACCAGCCTGGAGACGTGATCTACAGTGAGGGGGAGTACGGCGATGCCCTCTACATACTGGTGTCCGGAGTAGTCAAGCTCTTCAGGTCCTACTCCGGGAGCAAGGAGGCCACCCTGCGGCTTCTGAGGTCCTGGGACATCTTCGGGCACCTGGCTTTCGCCGGTGAGGCGCGTCAGCTGGCCTACGCCGAGGCCGTCACCGAGTGTCAGGTGGTGAAGGTGCCCAAGATCTTCGTGGAGCGGGCCGTACGGCAGGACGCCAGGGTGGCGTTCAAGATACTGACGCTCATGGAGCTCCGGCTGGTGCAGTACGAGGAGCTGGTCAAGTGTCTGCTGCCGCGTGAGACGGAGGTGCGCATCGCCAACCTGCTGCCGATCCTCGCGCAGAAGTTCGGCCAGCAGAACGGTAATGGGAGGACCACCATAAACCTCAGGCTGACCCATCAGGAGATCGCGGCCATGGTCGCCTCGACCCGCGAGTCGGTCACGAAGGTCCTGAACGACATGCGCAGCAGGGACGTGATCGGGATCGAGGGTGGGAGGATCACCCTGAAGGATCCCGGGGCGCTGGCCGAGCTGAGTGGATCGTAGGTAGGGGGAAGATCGGCCATCGGGTCTGATCTGGCGCAGTCCGTGCTCCTCGGCGCGGTGCAGGGGCTCACGGAGTTTCTGCCCATCTCGAGCTCCGGACATCTGCTCCTCGCCCAGCACTTCCTCGGCCTCGACGAGGAGAGGTTCGGGCTGGCTTTCGACGCCGCGCTGCACCTGGGGACGGCGTTCGCCGTGCTGGTGTATTTCTGGCGGGATCTCCTGCGACTGGCGGTCGCCTTCTTCGCCTCGCTGAAAGGTCCTGATCTCGCGCACCCCGATCAGAGGATGGCCTACCTGCTCGTGGTGGCTTCGGTTCCCGCCGCGGTGGCCGGGGTCACCCTCGAGGGCTTCTTCATCACCTCCGCGAGGTCACCCCGGGTCGTCGTGGGTGCGCTGGTGGCCGTCGGGGTGATGTTTTTGGTGGGCGAGGCCGTCGGGCGCAAGCAGAAGGAAGCCGACGGGCTCTCCTTCCCGCAGGCGCTTTGCATGGGGCTGGCGCAGGCAGCGGCCCTCGTGCCGGGGGTCTCCAGGTCCGGTGCCACCATCACCTTTGGCCTCTTCCTCGGGTTGCGGAGGGAGGAAGCGGCCAGGTTCTCTTTCCTGATGAGCTTCCCGATCACGGTGGGGGCGGGGAGCTTCAGTCTGCTGGAGACCATCGGAGGGGGGATGGGGCAGGATGAAGCTCTGCTCTTCGGAGCCGGGCTCGCTTCGGCCGCGCTTTTCGGATACGCTGCGATAAAGTTCCTGCTCTCTTTCCTTGCCACCCGCAGCCTGGGTATCTTCGCGCTCTACAGGTTCGCCCTCGCCGGGGCGGTGGCCGCGGCCCTCTGAGGAGCTTTGACACCGCGCCTTTGGATCTGCTAACTTATCAACAAGATGTTTGCATCGGAATCAGCCGTTCGCCATCGCAGCCTCGAACGCGAGGGGCTCCTACCCCTTCGATTTAGCTAGGAGGGCCTCCGAAGCCCTCCTTCCCTTCAGCGCTCTCCCGTCCACGAGATCCCAGGGAGGACAGGACATATGTTCAGCTCTCACCGTCACAGTACAGGCAGCTTCGGAGATGGGTGGTGGGGCTTTGTTTGCTAGAGAGAACGCCCGCGAGCTCCCCTCCGAGATGGGCGAGCTGCGGCGTATGATCGACGAGGTGGATGCCGAGATAGTGCGGCTCCTGGACCAGCGGGCGCGGCTGGCGCGCAGGGTGGGTGAAGTAAAGCGCGAGCGTGGGCTGGGCGCCTACGTGCCCTCCCGGGAGCGTGAGGTGATGGACCGGGTCTTCTCGCTGAGCGAAGGAGATTTCCCCAGGAAAGGGCTCGAGATGGTCTTCAGGGAGATAATCTCCTGCTCTATCTCACTCGAAGCCCGGCTCAAGATAGCCTACCTCGGCCCTGAGACGACCTTCACCCACGAGGCGGCGCGCAGAGCCTTCGGTTCCAGCGTGGATTTCGAGCCCCAGGCCTCTGTGCCGGAGGTCTTCGCCAGGGTCGAGCGGGGTGAGGCGCAGTACGGGGTGGTGCCGGTCGAGAACTCGATGGAGGGTGCCGTGACCCACACCCTGGACGAGCTCATGAACAGTCCGCTCAAGGTGTGTGGTGAGGTGTACCTCCCCGTCTCACAGAATCTCCTCTCCAAAGAGGAGACCATGGATGAGGTCTCCGTGGTACGCTCACACCCGATGGCCATCGCTCAGTCCGCCGCCTGGCTCAGGAAATACCTGCCCTGGGCGAAGGTCGAAGAGGTGGAGTCCACGGGAGAGGCCGCCCGGAACGCCGCCTCGGAGCCGGGGGTCGCCGCCGTGGGGAGCGAGCTCGCGGCGGAGGTCTACGGTCTGAACGTTCTCGCTCGCAACATACAGGATTCCCGGGTCAACGCCACACGGTTCATAATCCTCGGTCGGTCGTGGGCCGGGGCTACCGGCAAGGACAAGACCAGCGTGGTCTTCTCCGTCAAGGACAGGCCCGGCGTACTCAAGGACGCTCTGTCCGCCTTCGCCGACGAAGGGATAAACCTCACCCGCATCGAGAGCCGCCCGAGCCGCAAACGCGCCTGGACCTACGTGTTCTTCGCGGATTTTCAGGGCCATCCAGAGGAGGAGAGGGTGCAGCGGGCGCTCGCCAGGCTGGAGGAGTACTGCCCTTACGTCAGCGTGATCGGGGCTTACCCGGAGGCTCCACCGGAGGTCGTCTGAGCCTTGGGGTTCAAGCGGGCCGCCCGCGAGGTTCTGCGGGAGATCGGGCATCCTCTGCACTACAGAGACATCACCGACCTGGCGATGGACGCCGGATACCTGGAGAGCTCGGGGCGTACGCCGCACGATACCATGCGTGCCCGGCTCTCGGTCGACGTGAGGGACAACCCGCAGAGCCCTTTCACGCGCACCGCGCCCGGCGTCTTCGGGCTCAAAGAGTGGTCGGCGGAAGATAATGTATATTGAAAGCGGTCGTAACCCGGAGGCGCACGGAGGTTGCAAGGTGGTAGAGACAGCTGGCAAGACCGAGCAGGTGGCCTGGCAGATGATGCACCTCGAAGACTACGAGCAGAGGCTCGAAAGAGCTGCCCGACGGCTCGAGGAGCTCTTTCGCGACCGGGATCTCGCGGCCCTGGTCATCTACGAGGCGGTGCTCGCCAGAAGCGGGCGTCCCGGAGAGGAGATCAGGGACCTCGTCCGCCGTTTTCGGCGAACCTTCGAGGAGGAGGACGAGCCGCTCAGCATTCCGAAGGTCAGCAGCATCCTGAACTCCGAAGGGGACGAGTGGTTCTTCGGCAGCGGAGAGCTCAGGCGCATGGCCGGACGGCTCCTCGGGCAGTTCCAGCACCGGGTCGCGCAGTACAACTACCTCGATGAGCGAGAGGTGCTCCGGCGCTGGGCGGACTCGGCGGACACCAAGCTCTTCGTCCGGCGGCGCATACCGGAGACCGAGCCGGTCGCCGGTGTGGTCCCCGGCGTCGATCTGAACACGTTGCAGTATCTCCGGGTCGCCGCCGGGGGCAACACCGTCCTGCCCACCTCCCGGCTCGCCTCCGCGCTCGGCTCGCTGGGCGTGGGTTCTCCGCACGACGACTACGAGGTCATCGGGCTCGCGGAGGAGCTTGCTTTCGGGATGGAGCTTCCCGCGCCGCTCGTCGCTCAGATACTGGAAGAGATCGCGGAGGAAGGGGCACCGGAACTCCCGGAGTATCCCGCCGGTCAGGAGGAAGGCGTTTCGGAAGAAGAATAACTCTCTTTCTGAGAGGGGGACTTTGCATTCGCAGGCAAGGTGATAGAATGCAGTAGCAATTACCAGTAGCTTGTCGGGCGGAGAGCTTACGGAAGACTCGTCACTCGGGATATTGGCTTTACACGAAAAGATCAAGGAGCAGGCATAGCATGGGAGAGTCCAAGAAGAGGGTTGCGCTCAAGCCGCACATAAAGCAGATACAAGAATGGGTCGACGCTGGAAAGAGCGACGAGTGGATAGCGGACGCCCTCGGCACCAGCGCCTCCTCCGTGCAGTCGTTCAGAAGCCGCAACAACATCTACCGGCGGGACAGGTCCAACCAGGAGCCGGAGAGCGTCTTCGAGGGGGTGCTCGACCATGGGGAGCGAGACGGGTGGGGGTTGTGGTTCGACCCGTCGGTGGCCGAGGACCCGATATGGAAGAAGAACTGGGAGAATGTCGACGCAGTGGTCGTAAAAGTGAGCGGTGAGTCGATCGTCATAGAGCCGGATCGGACCGGCGGACAGGAGACTCCATCCTCGGAGCGGAACCGGGGTGAGAGAGAGGAGGGTGCGGGTGGAGGCCGAGGGGGAGAGGAGCGCAACGGGCACTCCCGACGCGAGCGGGGAAAGGTGAAGTGGTTCGACCCCGAGAAGGGGTACGGTTTCCTCGTGCGCTCCAGCGGTGAGGACATCTTCGTCCACCACTCGGAGATAGAGGGGGATCCCGGGGCGCTGGAGCCCGGGGGTAGCGTGGAGTACGAGGTGGGAGAGAACGAACGCGGACCCAACGCTCGCAGGGTCAGGCTGCTCTGAGCGTGATCAATCGGTCAGATGAGACGTGGAGGCGAGCTCGACCAGTTCGGGCTCGCCTCCATCGTTCCGGCGCAGGCGGGTGATCGAAGCGTTCGGGGCCCTCTCCGACCCCGGCAGGATGCCTTCTCCGAAGAGTGCTCTCAGGTAAGCCCGGATGGCACCACCGTGGGAGACGATGAGGATCCTGTCTCCCGGACCGTGGCGGGAGAATATGCCGGAGAGGGCCTGCTCGAACCTCGCGAGCACCTCTTCGTCGGTCTCGGCGCCGACCAGGAGCCAGCCTTCCTCTTCCGGCAGCGAGGCCAGCTTCGAGACCAGCTCGGGTATCTTCTCCTCCCGCTCGGCGCCGGTGGTGCCTTCGAGGATGCCGCCGTGACGTTCCATGAGCCCGGACACCGGCACGACCTCCCCCCGGTATCCCGCCTCACGCGCGATGATCTCGGCGGTCTCGAAGGCCCGCGAGAGCGGGCTCGTGTAGATGGCCGTGATGCGTTCGGCTGCGAGCGCCGCCCCGGTGAGGCGCGCCTGCACCCTGCCCTCCTCCGAGAGGGGGTAGTCGAGTTGTCCCTGCCACACGCCTTCGGCGTTGGCCGTAGACTGACCGTGACGGACCAGGATGACTTCCAGCGGCATCACGGGGGAACAGGTTAGAGTATGCGGCGGTGGGTGCGCAAGCCCCGGGGCCGTCAGCCGTAGCGCCGGCGCAGCTCGCGGATTATGTACGACGAGTCGACGAGCACCTCGTCCCCGATCGTCAGGATGGGGATGGCCCGCTGTCCGGAGAGGCGGATCACCTCCTCGCGCCCGTCGGCGTCGGCGTCGACAGATTCGTATTCGAGCCCGAGCCTGTCGAGCTCTTTCTTTACCCTGCGGCAGTACGGGCAGTAGCTTCCGGTGAAGAGCCTTATCTTTTCCTGCTGCTTTACCGCTTCGCTCAAATCTTCCTCCACAAATCTGGCACTCAAATCCGCCGAAAACGATTATAACGCCGCGGTCGTCTCCGTCTGCGTGGAAGCGTGCTGGTGGGGATGGTAGTGTTTCGGGGAGCGTCCCGGCGGGGTTTCGCCCGTCGGGTGGACGGTAGGGGACGGCTCGCCGAGAGAAGGGAGCAGGTGAAACCGCGCAGAGTCGTACGTCGGAAGGGTGCTGGATGGTCGCGTGTGGCCGTCGCGTTGGTGGGTTCATTCTGCCTTCTGATCGTCGTGTTCGTCGGGGCCGATTACTCGATGAACGCGGGGAAGATCCACGGTGGGGTCTCGGTCGGTGGCGTGGACCTCGGCGGGAAGACCCCGGCGCAGGCCCGCGAGATTCTCTCGCGGCAGAAGCAGAGGGAGCTTGGGGTCATACGCCTGCGGGGGCCGAAAGGAACTCGTGCTCTGAGCGCGCAGAGTCTCGGGATGGACCTCGACGTGGGCAGCAGCGTGGAGCGGGCCTACTCGGTCGGGCGTGGCAGAGGGTTGTTCGGGGACCTGGTAGACCGGCTACGGGCGGATTTCGGCGCCGTGAAGGTCGAGCCCGCGATAGACTACAGGCCGGAGGTCGCGAAGGAGCGGGTGCGGCGGATGGCGTCGCGGCTCGATCGGAGCCCGAGGAACGCGTCCATCAGGATATCCGGCGGGCACGTCCGCGTCATCGACGCCAGGGAGGGCTACAGGGTCGATCGCGCCAGAACGCTGGACAGCATCAGGGACGCGGTGGAGTCCATGTCCGGGAGGGCGAAGATCTACGGCGAGACCATCGAGCCTCAGGTGCCCACCTCTTCGGCCGTCGCCGCGGCCCGGAAGGTCCGCGGCGCGCTCGAGCACGACGTCACCCTGAGCGCTCTCGGGCGGCGGTGGACGCTGAGCAGGGTCGAGATCGGACGCGCCCTCTACGTGACGCGCAGCGGCAGAGACCTCGAGGTTCACCTCAGCCCCGGGAGGTTGCGCGAGAGCCTCTCCGGGGTCTACGACGCGCTCACCGTCAGGCCGGTGGAGGCCGGGTACGTCGTCGACGATCCGCTCGACATAAAGGTCACCCCGAGCAGGAACGGTCGGAAGATAGAGAGTGAGAAGCTGATCGGAGCCATTCGGCACGGCGTTTTCTCCGGGGACTTCCGCTACGAGGTGCCGCTCGCCGTCTGGAGGCCGAAGCTCACCACCGACGAGGCCCGGCGGCTCAAGCCCACCCAGCTCATAGGAGAATACCGCACGAACTACATGACCTACAGCGACGACCCCGGACGGGTGAAGAACCTCCAGATAGCTTCGCGCGCCATCAGCGGCAGGCTCGTCGCTCCCGGCGAGATCTTCTCGTTCAACGCGGTGGCCGCTCCCCTGCACTACTACCCGACCAAGGTGATCGTCGGCGGAAAGGTGGAGAAAGCCGACGGTGGGGGGCTGTGTCAGGTCTCCACCAACCTCTACATGGCCGCCAACGAGGCCGGTCTCGAGCCCATCGAGCGTCATCCGCACTACGCCGAGCTCCCGTACGTCCGTCCCGGCTTCGACGCCACGGTGTGGTTCGGTTCCCTGGACATGAAGTTCAAGAACACCTCTCCCGGCTACATCCTGCTCGAAGAGTCTGTGGATACGAAGACCGGGTGGGTCACCGCCCGCATCTACGGCAGGCCGACCGGGAAGCACGTCGAGATGTGGTCGAAGAAGGTCTACTCGAGCCCGAAGATGACCAAGTGGGTGACCTACAAAAAGGTCACCAAGGACGGCAAGGTCCTCTTCGACGGGGTACTGCACACCGACACCTACAAACCCCTCAAGAACGACTAGGCCGTGCGCGGCTGATCGGCTATCTCCACGACGAGTTCCACCTCGACCGGGGAGCCGAGCGGGAGCTCCGAGACACCGACGGCCGTCCGGACGTGGGTGCCCGCCTCGCCAAAGAGCGCGCCCAGTAGCTCAGAGGCCCCGTTCAGCACCTCGGGCTGACGGTCGAAGCCCGGAGCGGAGGCCACGAAACCGCCCACGCGTACGATGCGCGAGATCTTCTCCAGCCCCCCGGCACGTTCCGCCGCTGCGGCGAGGGCGTTGAGGGCGCAGACCCGTGCCTCCTCCCGGGCCTCCTCGACGCTCACCTCCGCGCCCACCTTGCCCCGGACACGGAGTTCGCCTTCCCGGAAGGGGAGCTGCCCGGCGGTGAAGACCAGGTGGCCGGAACGCACGGCCGGGACGTAGGAACCGGCCGGGGCGGGGACCTCGGGCAGCTCGTAACCCAGCTCCCTGAGCCTCTCGTGTGGCGTGACGGTCATCTCTAACGGATCGCCTCCTCGTACTCGCCGGGGTCGTAGATCAGGGGATAGCTCGTCTCCAGCACGTCTCCCGCCGTCACCTCCCCGATGAAGACGGTGTGGTCCCCGGCGTGCGCGGTGTCCCGCAGTCGGCAGTCGAGATAGGCCAGACAGTCGAGCAGAAACGGCGAGCCTCCGGGTGTCAGGCCGTAGGGAACGCCCTGGAACTTGTCGTGGTACTCGCCGCTCGTCTCGGCGAAGTGGGTGGCCACGTCTACCTGGTCCTCGCGCAGGATGCTGAGCGAGAAGGTGCCGCTCTCGAGGATACGATCGTGCGTGTAGCGGTCGTTCCTGACCGCGACCGCGACGCAGGGCGGGCGCTCGGCGGCCTGCATGACCCACGAGGCGGTCATCGCGCTGGTCTCCTGCCCTCTCCTGGTCGCCAGCACGTAGACGCCGTGGGTCATGTGCCTCAGCGCTTCGAGGATCGAACTCTCTTGCTGTGGTTCCATGTCCACCGGGTACGCTCCGCCTCTGTAATCTCGCCTTTCGTATGATTCTACCAGCAGCGAGTATACTGCTCCCATGCCGAGGACGGGAGATGTCGTGCGACGGGCAGCCTCTTGAGCTCTGCAATAGCAGGCATAGGCGTGCTGCAGGCGGTGGTCTACCTGCTCTTCATCCGGGCCGTCGATCTCTACGAGCGCGAGCCGCTCTCCTGCGTGGTGGCGGTCTTCGTGTGGGGGTTTACGGTCGCGGTCTTCGTCTCGGTCGTGTTCGAATCCGTCTTGCAGTACACGCTCGGGGTGGTGACCGGCGCGCGCTTCGCGCACGCCCTGACGGCGGTCCTGGGAGCGCCGGTGATAGAGGAGTGCGCGAAGGGAGCCGCGCTCTTTCTGGTTTTCCTCTTCTCCCTGCTGCTCGCCCGTTCCCGGGGGGAGATGGAGTTCTCCGGCGTGATGGACGGCATAGTCTACGGCTCGGCGGTCGGTTTCGGTTTTTCGCTGGCCGAGGATCTCCTCTACTACGTGCAGTTCGGTCCCGAGACCTTCGTGGTGCGCCGGATCTTCGGCGGCTTCGGGCATGCCGCCTTCACCTCGCTCACCGGTGTCGGGATAGGGCTCGTGCCGTGGGTGCGCACGCTTCCGGCGAAGGTCTTGCTCCCGCTTCTCGGGCTGGTCGGGGCGATGTTGCTTCACTCCGCATTCAACCTGACCGCCACGCTCTTCGGGGCCCTGGCGTATGCTTTCCTCTTTCTCGTGGTCCTCGCGTACCTCGTCCTGATAGTCCTCTGGCTGGCCTTCGAGCGGCGCGTCATCCGCCAGGAACTCTACGAGGAGGCCAGGACCGGAACGATAGACCCGCAGGAGTATCCCCTCATGCCCACCTACTTCAGGCGCAAGCTGCACTATGCGCGGCTGCTCTCGCGGGGAAGGCTCGGGCACTGGAGGACCGACCGGAGGGTGCACGCGGCGGCGGTGGACCTGGCCTTCACCAAGCGCCTGGTGCGCCGCAGCGGGGATCCCGCGCAGCTCGAGCGCGTCGAGAGGCTCCGGGAGCGGATTTTGCGGTTGAGAGGGGTGAGCGTGGGGGAGCCGGAGGGACTCTGAGCGGGGGGCTCTCGGGCATCATCCTCGCCGGGGGGGCGAGCGAGAGGATGGGCGAGGACAAGCTCCTCCTCGAGGTCGGTGGGCTCACGCTCGTCGAGAGGGTCTACCGGGTGCTGCAGGTTGCCTGCGAGGAAGTGCTCGTCGTCGGGAGGGATTCCGTGCCGATCGCCGGGGTGAGGTTCGCCCGGGACCTCCGGCCGGGCCGCGAGGGACCGCTGGCCGGGATCGAAGCCGGGCTACACGCCGCCGCTCATCCGGTCGTCTTCGTGGCGGCGGGGGACATGCCCTTCCTGTCCGTGGGGCTGGTGGAGAGGCTCGCCGGTCTGGTCCGCGGGGGGGCGCGGGCTGCGGTTCCCTGGTGGGAGGGGCCGCACCCTCTCTGCGCGGCCTATGACAGGACGCTCCTTCCGCGGGTCTCATGCTTCCTGGACTCCGGGGGGAGAGCCGTGCGCGGGTTCCTGGGCAATCTGGAGCGTGTGGTCTACGTAGGAGAGGACGAACTCTCCGGGATCGGGGATCCCTCCCTGATGCTCATGAACGTGAACACGCCTGAAGATCTCGCGCGGGCGCGGCGGGTGGCGGGTTGAGGGCGATCTTCCAGAGCTTGGGAGACCTGATCAAGCTGCTCGAAGCATACCGGAACGGGCCGCCCTCCAGTCCGGACGGTGCGGAGGTCGCCGTGGTGCTGGGGGCGCAGGTGGTGAGGGGCGGGAGGCCGAGCGCGACCCTCAGGGCCCGGGTCGAGCACGCGGCCCGCCTGTACGCCTCCGGGCGGGTCCGGAAGATCATCGTCACCGGCGGAGTGGGGGAGAATCCACCCAGCGAGGCCGAGGTGATGGCCGATATATTGCGCTCCCGGGGCGTACCCGACGAGGCGATCCTGCCGGAGAAGGAGGCGCTCAGCACCTGGGATTCGGCCTGGCTGGTCGCGGACATGCTGCACCGGATGGGGACGGAATCGGTGGTGCTCGTCACCGACCCGCTGCACTGCGTGCGGGCCGTCGAAGCCTTCGGCGAAGCGGGCGTGCGTGCTCTGGCCGAGCCGGCCTACGGGAGCCCCATGTGGTACAGGAAATGGCGGCGTACGGGGCAGCTCGTGCGCGAGGCGGGGGCGATCGTCTGGTACAGGTTCCGTCATCGTATGGGTTCGCGACGTCCTCCCGCGCCGGGCACTTAGAAAAACATCCGCCATGGTGTATTCTCTCGGGAAGAGATGACGGAGACCAGAGACAAGGGCGCGGAGAACACTCAAGGACCGCTACGCATCGGCTTCTTCTACGGCGTCGTGGCGGTCGTCGTCGCGATCGTCACCAACCTCTACTTCCTGTTCATCGACCCTGGTACCACCAGCGAGTGGCTGCTCGCCGTGATCCAGCAGTACCGCACCCCGTTCGCGCTGACCGTCTACCTCTTCCTCGGCATACTCGCCGCGCTGCGGGTGCGCCCTTCGCGGCTCGACCCGGGCTCTTCCTACGGTTCTCTCCTCGTGCGCGACGGCGCCCTCGCGGCCACCGTCATCGCCGTGATGGTCTGGGGGGCGCTCTTCGTGATCCTGGCGCTCGAGGCCACGGTCTTCGCCGGGGCGATGCGCGACTATGCGCAGGCGGCCGCGCCCAGGATCGTCCACTACGTCAACGAGGCGCGAAAGATCCTCAGCAACCCACCCCCTCCGGCCCGGGTGGGACCGGTGCGCTCTGCTCTGCAACCGCCGCAGCTCTGGGATCTGGGACGTTCGATCTTCAACGGCGTCCTGCGGGCTATCATCATGGGAGGTGTGGGGGCCGCCGTCGGGGCCCTGCGCGGCCGGAACCACCGCGGCGGCGCGGACGGAGAGCCCGAAGGCGAGCCGGCGGCCGAGCGAGAGGGATGAGAAGAGGGCGCCCCGTAGAGGGGCGCCCTGACAGCGACCGGCTTATGCCCTCGCTTAGGAGGAGAGCTCTTCTCCCGGCTTCATGACGTGGACTATGAGGTCCGGCGCGATGCTCTGCGCCTGCTTCTTGAACTCCTCCGGCGTCCCCGGCAGGAACGGGAAGGTACCGTAGTGGATGGGCACCGCGTGACGCACGCCGAGCAGCCTCGCCGCGTGCGCCGCCTCGAACGGGCTCATCACGAGCCGGTCCCCGATCGGGAGCAGCGCCAGGTCCGGTCCGTAGAGCTCGCCGATCAGGCGCATGTCTCCGAAGATCGCCGTGTCGCCGGCGTGGTAGAGCTTGAAGCCGCTCTCGAACTCCAGCACGAACCCGCAGGGCTCCCCGGCGTAGATCACGGTCCCGTCCTCTTCGGTGATCGAGGAGGCGTGGTGGGCGTTGACGGCCGTTATCTTCACCCCGCCGACCTGCCCGGTGCCGCCCTTGTTCAGCGGGAAGGTGTTCTCCACGCCTTTGGTGCCGAGCCAGTTGCAGATCTCGAAGTTCGCGACGACCGTGGCCCCGGTCTGCTGCGCGAGGGGGACGGCGTCCGCGATGTGGTCGAAGTGTCCGTGGGTGACGAGGATGGTGTCGAGCTCTCCGACCTGTTTGAGCTCGTCGGGCGTCTGGGGGTTGTCGGTGAGGAAGGGGTCTATGATGATCTGCTCGTCACCCGCCGTGGTGATACGGAACGTTGCGTGTCCGAGGTAGGTTATCCGGGTGCCACCGAGCATCTCTTCCACTCTTCATCCTCCTTTCGCTGATCGAACCGAGGTAAAGACCTCTCTAGCTATACCCCGCCGTAGCGTCCGGGAAACAGACCAGGCTACTGCACTATACTCTTGCGAGGAGGTTCGGAGAACGCGAGGAGCAGTCGAGTGGCTTACCTTCCGATAGAGGACCATGGCATCATCGGCAACCTGCGCACCGCGGCGCTCGTGGGCAGGGACGGCACCGTAGACTGGCTCTGCCTGCCGGCGTTCGATTCGCCGAGCGTCTTCTGCTCGATCCTGGACGACGAGAAGGGAGGGCACTTCCAGCTGCGCCCGCTCTCGCACGCTCGCAGCCAGCAGATCTACCTGCCCGACACCAACGTGCTGCTCACCCGCTTCCTCTCGCCGGAAGGCGTCGTCGAGATCCTCGACTACATGCCGATCGCCACCGGTTCCGGACACAGCCGTCTGGTACGCAGCGTGCACGCCGTACGCGGCGAGATGCCCTTCGAGCTCGAGTGCCGCCCGGCCTTCGATTACGCCCGCGCCCGGCACACCGTCTCGGTCGGCGGGCGTGGGGCCGTCTTCCGGGGGGAGGACGGCAGCGTCCTCGGCCTCTCTTCGAAGATCCCGCTCGAAGAAGGACCAAAAGGCTCGGTGCGGGCCCGCTTCACGCTGGGGGAGGGCGAACGCACCACGTTCGTCCTGCGCGGGCTCGACGGGGAGGACGACCCCGGGGAGGCACCCTCCGAGGAGGTCTTCAACAGGAACCTCAACGAGACCGTGGGCTACTGGCGGCGTTGGATCTCCCGCTGCAACTACCGCGGGCGCTGGCAGGACATGGTCCGGCGCAGCGCGTTGGTCCTCAAGCTCATGGTCTACGACCCCACCGGGGCACTCGTTGCCGCCCCCACGATGGGGCTGCCCGAGCAGATCGGGGGCGCCCGCAACTACGACTACCGTTATACCTGGCTCAGGGATGCCGGGTTCACCCTCTACGCCCTCATAAAGCTCGGCTTCGACGAAGAGGCCCACAACTTCATGGGCTGGCTCAGGAAACGTTGCGAGGACGGCGGGGATGGCATGCTGCAGCCCCTCTACTCGATCGACGGGAGGAGCGAGATAGAAGAGTACACCCTCGACCACCTCTCCGGATACAGAGGCTCCCGTCCTGTCCGGGTCGGGAACGCTGCCTACAAGCAGCTTCAGCTCGACCTCTACGGTGCGGTCCTCGACGCCGCCTACCTCTACAACAAGCACGGTGCCCCCCTCGATTACGACCTCTGGAAGGATCTGCGCCAGACCATAGGGTGGCTCGCCGAGAACTGGCGTCAGCCGGACGAAGGGATGTGGGAGGTGCGCGGCGGCCGCCAGCACTTCGTCTCTTCGAAGGTGATGTGTTGGGTGGCCCTGGAGAGAGCCGTCCGCATAGCCCGCCAGAGGGGGTTGCCGGCCGGCGAGGGACGCTGGGTCGAAGAGCGCGACGCCGTCTACGAGGAGGTTATGCAGCAGGGGTGGAGCGAGGAGAAGCAGAGCTTCGTCCAGCACTACGGGTCTCAGGCGCTCGACGCGGCGCTGCTCCTGATGCCGCTGGTCAAGTTCGTCGGTCCCATAGACCCGCGTTGGATCTCCACGCTGGACAGGATCCAGCAGGAGCTCTCCTTCGACACCCTCGTCGACCGCTACCGGGTTGGAGAGGCCGCCGACGACGGCTTCGAGGGTGCCGAGGGCAGCTTCAGCCTCTGCTCCTTCTGGCTCGTCGAGTGCCTCACGCAGGCCGGGAGGCTCGACGAGGCCCGACTCGCCCTGGAGAAGATGTTCTCCTATGCCAACCACCTCGGGCTCTACGCCGAGGAGATAGGCCGCAGCGGCGAGGCCCTGGGCAACTTCCCGCAGGCTTTTACACACCTCTCCCTGATCAGCGCGGCCATCCACCTCGACCGTGCTCTGGGAGGCGGCTGAGACGGAGGAAGAGAGGAGTATTTCATGAGCGAGCGAAGGATAATCGCGGCCGCGGTGCAGATGTCATCCACCCCGGACAGGGAGGAGAACAAAAAGACGGCGGAGCGCCTCATCCGCGAGGCCGCATCCGCCGGGGCGGATCTGGTGAGCCTGCCCGAGCTCTGGAGCTGCCACGGGCTCGAGAAGGTCTACCGGGAGAACGCCGAAAGCATCCCCGGGCCGACGACCGACTTCCTCGGCTCGCTCGCTCGCGAGCTGGGCATCTACCTGCTCGGCGGCTCGATCCTCGAGAAGGTGCCCGGTTCGGCGCGGTTGCACAACACCTCGACCTTTTTCGCTCCGTCGGGGGAGATTCTGGCCGTCTACCGCAAGATACACCTCTTCGACGTGAAGGTGGCGGACAGAGAGTACCTGGAGAGCAGAACCATAGCGCCCGGGGAGGAGATCGTGACGGCGAAGGCGGGACCGACCACCATCGGGCTCTCGGTCTGCTACGACGTCCGCTTCCCCGAGCTCTACCGCATGCTCGCGCTCGCCGGCGCGGAGATCTTGATGGTCCCGGCCGCCTTTACGCTGCAGACTGGGAAGGACCACTGGGAGCTTTTGTTGCGGGCGCGGGCCGTCGAGAACCAGGCGTACGTCGTCGCCCCGGCGCAGTGGGGTCAGAAGGCCGACGGGCGCTGGACCTACGGGCGGAGCATGATCGTCGACCCGTGGGGGGTGGTGCTCGCGCGGTGCCCGGACAGGGACGGCTTCGCGCTCGCCCCGCTCGATCTGGGGTACCTGGAGCGTCTGAGGGCCGAGTTCCCGGCGCTCGCCAACCGCCGCCCCGAGGTCTACCGGAGCGCTCTCTAGTAGAGGGGGAAGTTGCCCGTTTCGAGCTGTCTCAGCACCCTCTCGCGCAGGGCCGAGAGGTCCGGAGGGGAGGCGTAGAGCTCGGAGAGCGGCCTGAGGAGGTCCCTCGCTCCCTCGGGGGCATCTGCTCCCTCGGGAATCACCAGATGAGAGCCGTCGCGCAGTTCCAGGAGGCGCTTGCGCCCCCCGCGCTTGCCCCGCTTGTGCCGGTCCTCCCCCGCCACCTCGACGATGTCCATCGAGTAGTCGATCATCGGGGCCGAGGCGATCGCCCCGCCCACCCCGTAGGCGTCGCAGATGGGGTTGAGGTGCAGGATGTACTCCACGTCTATCCCGCCCGAGGCGAAGAGCTTCACGTGCGAGAAGCCGTTTCGGTCGAGCTCCCAGCGTACCTCACGCATCAGGTCCCGGAAGTCCCCGCGTCGGTTGCCCGGGGTGTCTAGCCGGACGGCGGTTATGGAGTCCGGGATCGCCCGGGCGGCCTCCAGCGCGCCCACGGTCTCGTCGTCGAAGGTGTCTATGAGGATCGTACGCGGCACCTCCGGGCCCATCACCTCGTCGAACGCCTTCGCCGCCTCCGCCGTCGAGCCCAGGATCAGGACGAGCGCGTGCGGCAGCGTGCCGGTCGCCGGGATGCCGAGCCGCTTGGTCGCGAGGTCTACCGCGACCATGTCGCAACCCCCGAGGTAGGCTGATCTTTCGATCACCGGCGCGACCGAGGGGTGCATCCTGCGCGCCCCGAACGAGATCACCGGGCGGTCCCCTGCGGCGAGCCGGCATTTGGCCGCTGCGGTCGCCACCCCCGAGGCCTGGCAGAGGAACCCCAGGATCGCCGTCTCGTGCTCGGCGAACGCGCCGTAGGGACCGGAGAGGGCGAGAACGGGTTCGTGCGGGCGGCAGATCGTCCCCTCCGGGACCGCGCGTGCGTCCACCTCCACCTCTTCGAGCAGGTACGCCACCTCGTCGAGACCGGCCACCACGAACCACTCGTCCTCGTTGGAGCTCTTGTAGGAGACTTCCATGCACACCGGGGTGTCTTCCAGGCCACGTGCCTTGAGGACCTCCATCGTGCGGTGGAAGTACGAGTCGGCCACCTTGGCCGACTTTATCTCCTCCTCGGTGGCCGAGTTGAACCTGTCGATGCCGATCTCACCCACGGTCAAGACTCCTTCGTTCTCCGGTGACGCGCCATAATCGTGGTCTGGATCTCCGTTCAGAGACGGTATGATAGCCAATCCCCGTCCCGTGGGGCCCGAAAACGGTGGATTTCTCCCGGGAGGATGGCTTGTCGACCTGTAGAATAGCTGGTGTGGAAGCAGAATGGAAAGAGGCCGGGATAGTCCCGAAGACTCCTTGAAAGCCGAAGGGGGCTCTCCGTTGCGCAAAACCGAAAGACCTCTCGGAATATTCGGCATCCCCATGGACCTCGGACAGAGCCGCAGGGGTGTCGATATGGGGCCGAGTGCGATCCGCTACGCCCGGCTGCAGGGCGCCCTGAAGGAGCTGGGCTACGAGGTGGAGGATCTCGGCAACGCGGGCGTACCGCTTCCCGAGCTCGTCGAGGACGGTGAGGGTATACGGCACCTTGAGAGCATAAGGACGGTCTGCACCGAGGTTTGCGAAAAAGCCGCCGCGGTAGCCTCCGGGGGGATGACGCCGGTCTTCCTCGGCGGTGACCATTCGATCTCCATCGGGACCGTCTCTGGGGTGGCGAGGGCCGGCAGGACGGGCGTCATCTGGATCGATGCCCACGCCGACTTCAACACACCGGAGACCTCCCCCTCGGGGAACATCCACGGGATGCCGCTCGCGGTGCTCGCCGGATACGGTGACCCGCGGCTGGTGGAGATAGGAGGCGAAGGAGCGAGCGTACGTCCCGAGGACGTGGTGATCGTCGGGCTGAGGTCTGTGGACCCCGAGGAGCAGAAGCTGCTCCGGAAATCCGGTGTCACGGTTTTCACGATGAAGGAGATAGACGCCTACGGGGTGGCGAGCGTGGTCCGCCGGGCGCTCGGGAAATTCTCCGGTCTCGAGCGGGTGCACGTCTCCCTCGACCTAGACGCGGTGGATCCGGAGATAGCTCCGGGGGTCGGTACGCCGGTGCGCGGGGGGTTGACCTATCGTGAGGCGCATCTCGTGATGGAGCTCATCAGCGAGTCGGGGCTTCTCACCTCGCTTGACGTCGTGGAGGTCAACCCCATCCTGGACGTGCGCAACGGTACCGCGGAGCTCGCGGTGGAGCTGGTCGCCAGCCTGATGGGGCGTCAGATAATAGGGTTGCCGGATACTCCCTCCGGAGGCGGCGGGTCTGGATAGAGAGGACCGTTTGAAGCGAGAAACCCACCACCACATAAGACAGACGCTCTTCGGGCTGGGGGGAGGGATACTCTTCAGCGCCGTGGCGCTACTCATCGTGGCGCGGGAGCTGAAGGGCGAGAGCGTCAGGATAACGAGCCTCACTCCCCTGGTAGCGGCGATCTTCCTCGCCGTTTTTACCTGGTTCGTGCAGGGGGCGATGTTCTCAGTCCTCCTCAGGCCCCTGGTCGGGCGCTACGAGTATCGCGGCATGGTGAGGCTCTACCTGGCCTCTCATTCGGTGGGCGACATAACCCCCTTCATGGGGGGAGAGGTTCCCTACGAGGTCTGGGGTCTGAGCCGTGCCGGGCTCACCCCCGGGATGGGTGGGGCCCTTCTGGCGGTCAAGGCGATCCTCAACTTCACCGTTTTGGTCTCCGGCACGGTGATAGGCTTTTTGCTCTACAAGGGCGATTTCTCGATCAAGGACAGCGGGAAGATCCTGCTCGCCATCGCAGTCGGCGCGGTAATGGTCTGGGTAATAGTGGCCTTCCTGCTGCGCCGCCGCGGCGACCACGATGAGGAACCAGAGCGCAGACCCGACGAGGAGGCCGGCTGGCGCCAGAAAGCCAGGGAGTTCTACGCGGACCTCCGCTCGGGTTTCATGGAGATCTGGCGCAAGGAGCCGGGTGCGATCTTCGTGTGTACGGGACTGCACATCGTCTACTGGCTCTCCTACACGGCGATCGGGGCGCTGGCGCTCATGGCCAGCGGATGGAACGGGAACCCGCTGGAGGCCATGGCGGCGCAGTTCGTCGTCTACCTGCTCCTGCCGCTCTCCCCGACCCCTGGCGGGAGCGGCGCCGCAGAGCTGGGGTTTGCCGCCCTGGTCAGCTCCGGATCCGGCGGATCGCTGCTCGCGGGGATCATGATCTGGCGCGGTTTGAGTTATTACCTGCCACTGGTTGTTGGTGCTTTCTTCGTCGGCCGGGACATAAACGAAGGGCTGCTCTCCCGTTTGGAGGGTCTCAGAGAGCACTGAGCTCTAGCCGGGGTCGAGCGCCCGCGCGAGGGCGGCTATCGCCCGGGGATAACGATACTGGATGCCCATGTGACCGCCGTCGAAGAGCTCCAGGGTGTGTTCTATCCCGAGCTTCTCGAGCTCCCGGGCGAAGGCCTGCGCGCCGAGGTCGAGATACCACTCGTCCGACTTTCCCGCGTCCAGGTAGATTGTGCGCATGCTCGCCAGCTCTTCGCCGTATCGGGGCGCCATCCGGACCGGATCCCACCCGAGCCACCTCTCCCAGACCTCTGCGGCGAGGCGCCCGGTCTCGGTCTCGAACGGGAGGAGCGCCTTTCCGGGGTTCTCCTCGTCGGGCGAGTAGCAGGCCGCGTATCCGTAGACCTCGAGCGGCACGCCGTGGCGCTCGAACTCCATCGTCTCGGCCTTGCGGAACCGCTCGAAGAAGATCTCCCACGATCCCTCGAAGTGGTCCCTGAGGATGCGGGCCGTCTTCGGGAAGTCCGGCAGGTAACAGGCCTCGAAGAGGGCATCGCCCGCGTGGGAGGCGAGCGCCCCGAAGACGTCCGGCCGGAGCATCGGCACCACCATCGCCCCGTAGCCCCCGCTCGACTTCCCGGTCAGCCCGCGGTGCTCGCGGGAGGCTGCGGTCGGGTAGCGGTCGTCGATGAACGGCACCACCTCGTCGCAGAGGTAGTCCATGTAGCGTCCGGTGGACGTGGAGTTTATGAACTGCGACCCCCCGTAGGAGGTCCACGCGTCGACGAAGACGACTATCGCAGGGGGGCAGGAGCCGGAGGAGAAGAGCTCGTCCACGCGTTCTACGACCGTCGGTTCGAACGCGCTGCGGTTGAGCCACATGTCGAGCTGGCCGGTGAAGCCCTGTATCACGTAGATGGAGGCGAAGGTGCCCCCGGATCTTGCCTCCGGGGGCACGTAGACGTAGAGCGGACGGCGGGAGGGATCTCCGAGGGGGTTGTCCGCGAGGATCCCGGACTCGACCGTCAGGCGCTCGAGCCGGCCCCTCAGGGGACGGTCCCAGGGAGGGCCTGGAGGGCCCTCCACCTCCTCGAGTGCCACGCTAGCCCACGATCCCTGCGACCAGCTCGCCGACCTCGGTCGGGTTGGTCGCGGCCTTGATGCCAGCCTTCTGCAGCGCCTGGCTCTTCGCCTCGGCGGTGCTCTCGCCGCCGGAGACGATCGCACCGGCGTGCCCCATCGTCTTGCCCTCCGGAGCGGTGAACCCTGCGATGTAGGCGACGACGGGGGTCTTCATCTCGCTCTTCCAGAACTCCGCGGCCCGCTGCTCGGCGTTGCCGCCGATCTCCCCGATCATCACGACGCACTCGGTCTCCGGGTCCTCCTCGAACTTCCTGAGGATCTCGACGAAGTCCGAGCCGATGACCGGGTCGCCGCCGATCCCGACGGCGGTCGACTGGCCGATCCCGCGCTGGGTCAGCTCGCTCACGATCTGGTAGGTGAGCGTCCCGCTGCGGCTCACCACGCCGACCCTGCCCGGCTTGAAGATGTCGGCCGGCATGATCGAGACGTTCGCCTTGCCGGGGGAGAAGATGCCCGGGCAGTTCGGCCCGATGAGGGTCGCCTCCTTGAGCGGCAGGTACCCCGAGACGCGGAGCATGTCGTGCACGGGGATGCCCTCGGTGATGCAGCATATCGTGCCGATCCCGGCGTCCAGCTCCTCGAAGATGGCGTCGGCGGCGAAGGGCGGGGGGACGAAGATCACGCCGGTGTTCGCCCCGGTCTGTTCCACGGCCTCCTCGACCGAGTCGAAGACCGGGATACCCTCGAAGCTCTGGCCGCCCTTGCCCGGCGTGACACCGGCGACCACGTTGGTGCCGCTCGCGAGCATCCTCCGCGTGTGGAAGCTGCCCTCGCGCCCGGTTATCCCCTGGACCAGAAGCCGGGTGTTCTCGTCTACCAGGATCGCCACGCTACCGACCCCCTTCGCTCGCGAGCTCGACCGCCCGGCGGGCCGCGTCGAGCATCGTCTTCTCGGTGTGCACGTTCTGCGGGGTGTTCTCCGAGAGGATCTTCAGGCCCTCCTCGGCGTTGGTCCCGTCGAGCCTGACGACTATCGGGAGGTCTATGCTGGTGCGCTCTATCGCGGAGAGGAGGCCCTTCGCCACCTCGTCTCCGCGGGTTATGCCGCCGAAGATGTTGAAGAAGACGCTCCTCACGTTCTCGTTGGAGGTGACGATGTCGAGCGCGGTCGCGATCTTCTCGGCGTCCGCCCCGCCGCCCACGTCGCAGAAGTTCGCCGGCTCGCCCCCGGCCTGCGCGACCACATCCAGCGTGCTCATCACGAGCCCCGCGCCGTTCCCGAGGATGCCGACGTCCCCGCCGAGCTTGACGTACTGCAGCGAGACCTCCCGGGCGCGCCGCTCCTGCGGATCCGCGGCCTCGACGTCGCGCATCTCGGCGATGTCCGGGTGCCTGAAGAGGGCCGAATCGTCCACCGTGACCTTCGCGTCGAGCGCGACGATGTTGCCGTCGCGGGTGAGGACGAGCGGGTTGATCTCGACCAGGTTCGCATCCAGCTTCTCGAAGGCCTCGAAGAGGTTCGAGAGCGTCCTGCCGAAGCTCTTCGCCGCTTCACCCGACAGCCCCGCGGCGGACGTCAGCCGCCTCACCTGATAGGGCAACAGCCCGACGAGCGGGTTGGCGTGCACCCGGACTATCGACTCGGGCTTGGTCGCGGCGACCTCCTCGATGTCCACCCCGCCCTCGGTCGAGAAGAGGATGAGCGGAGCCTTGGCCTCGCGGTCGACGGTGACGGAGAGGTACATCTCCCGCTCTATCTCGGCCCCGGCCTCGACCAGCACCTTGCGGACCCTGTGTCCCCGGATCTCCATCGCGAGGACCGCCTCTGCTGCCTGCTCGGCTTCGGTGGGGCTCCCGACCACCTTGATGCCTCCGGCCTTGCCCCGACCTCCCGTCAGGACCTGGGCCTTGACCGCCACCGTCCCGCCGCCGAGCGTCTCGGCCGCCCTTCTTGCTTCCTCCGGCGTGGCGGCGACGATCGACGGCAGCGTCTCGATGCCGAAACCGCGCAGCAACTCCTTGCCTTGATGCTCGTAAAGATCCAAGCGAAAACTCCCGAAGCTCGGTTCTACCTCACAAATTCAAAAAAATTATACAGAGCGTGCGGAGCGGGTTCAGTTATATACTTCTCTGCCGTGGGCGTAGGGACCGCCATAAACGTGGCCACCGTCCTCGCCGGAGGAGGGATAGGCACCCTGGCCGGGGGGCGTTTCCCGCCGAAGATGCGTGAGGCGGCCATGCACGCCATAGGCATCGTCACCCTGCTCGTCGGTGTGCAGGATTTCTTGAAGTATCAGAACCCCCTGGTACCGCTCATCAGCGTGATCGTGGGGCTCGTCGTCGGAGAGTGGGTGGACATAGACTCCTGGTTGCGCCGGCTGGGGGACGGCCTCGAAGCCCGCTTCTCGAAGGGGACGAGCCAGGTCAGCCGGGCCTTCGTAACCACGAGTTTGCTCTTCTGCGTCGGCCCGATGACGATCCTCGGCTCCATAGAGGACGGCCTCCGCGGAGACTACAGCCTGCTCGCGCTCAAGAGCGTCCTCGACGGCATAGCTGCGCTCTCGTTCTCTTCCGTGCTCGGGTGGGGCGTAATGCTCTCGGCCGGCACGGTCCTCGTCGTCCAGGGCTCGATAACCCTCGGTGCGGGCTTCGTGCAGGAGGTGGTGACGAAGGGCATGATCTCCGCGACCACCGCCACCGGCGGCATACTCATCTTCGGTCTCGGGCTCGGGCTTCTGAACCTTAAAGAGATGAGGGTCGCCAACATGCTCCCGGCGCTGCTCGTCGCTCCTCTGCTCGTGGCCGCCTCTCCCGTGTTGCATTTGTAGGCCGGGGGGCTGGTGTAATATCCTGGATGGACCTGGTCTGAGCTTGTCTGAGGAGCGGAGGTACAGGATGGCGGAGCGTACGACCGAGGAATGGCGGGGGAGCCCGCTGGACGTGGAGGGCACCTTCGACCCCTACGGGATCGAAGAGGTGGTGATCAGGTTCGACGACGGCACGAGCGACGTCTTCAGATCCAAGCTGCGCGACAGGTTCTACGCCTACGAGCTGCACCAGATGGCCACCTACCTGGAGGCGATAGCCGACGACATACGCAAGAGCGAGAAGAAGGAGCGGGGGTTCTGAGGATGCACGGCATAATAAGGGAGAGGCAAACCGAGAGACCGGACTACGAGAACTTGGCCGTGCGCGAGGTCGTCCTGCGCTACGCCGACGGGAGGACGGCGACCTTCGTGCCCGACGCCGATCGTGAGACCTTCAACCACGACGACATGATGGAGCTGGTGAAGGTGTTCGAGAGGGCTTCGGCGACGGCCGAGTGGTCCGAGACGGCCGAAGACCGCTCACCCCGGCAGTAAACTACTAGCGGTACCGGTCGTACTGGTCGTAGAAGTCCTCGTCCGGGTCTATGTCCTCACCGGCGAGCTCGCGTCTTCTGAGATCCCACAGGACCTCCAGAGAGTGTTCGATCTCTTTGAGCCTGGCGTGGTCCTCGGCGGTGGCGTGGTGTTCGCTCTCGCGCGAGAGGATCCTCTCGCGTTCCTCGGAGAGCTCTTCGATCTTCCTCAAGACCTTGCTCTGCATCACGAATCCTCCCGGGACGTCACGGAGGGCATTGTATACCGCGGGTAAACGTGGTTGCCAGCGGGCTGCTTTCGTGAGGGGGTAGTGGGTTGATCGGGCGGGTTCATCACGTCGCGTACGCCGTCGGGGATCTCAGGTCGGCGGTCGCCTTCTACGAAGAGGTTTTCGGGATGCGGCACCTTCAGACCGAGATGAGCGAAGAGCAGGGGGTGCTCGCGGCGCGCCTTCAGGCCGGAGACGTGGAGCTGGAGCTGCTGCAGCCCACCAATCCGGACTCCCCCGTGGGTCGTTTTCTCGCCCGGCGGGGTGAAGGCATGCACCACGTCGCCTACCTCGTCCCGAACCTCGAGCGGGCGCTCGGAGAGCTCGAGAGCCGGGGGGTCGAGCTCGTGGACCGCGAGCCGCGGGTCGGCTTGGGAGGGAGAAGGATCGCCTTTCTCCATCCGCAGAGCGCCTTCGGCGTCCTCACCGAGCTCGTCGAGGAGAGGGGGGAGTAACCTTGTCCTCCGGTGAGAAGCTCTTCACGGAGAGCGGGATAGAGGTTCGCCCCTTCTACGGACCCGACGACCTCGAACGCTTCGACTACGGCGAGAAGCTCGGTGATCCCGGCGAGTACCCCTACACCCGCGGCATCTACCCGACGATGTACCGCGGACGTCCCTGGACGATGCGCCAGTACGCCGGCTTCGGCACCGCCGAGGAGACCAACCGGCGCTTCCGGCACCTCATAGAGCGGGGCCAGACCGGACTGTCCGTCGCCTTCGACCTTCCGACCCAGATGGGGCTCGACTCCGACCACCCGCTCGCCGCGAGCGAGGTGGGCAAGGTCGGGGTGGCGGTCGACTCGATCCTGGACATGCGCGAGCTCTTCAGCGGCATACCGCTCGGTTCGGTCTCGACCTCCATGACGATAAACGCCACGGCCCCCATCCTGCTCCTCCTCTACCAGATGGTCGCCGAAGAGCAGGGGGTGCCGCGGGAGAGGATCTCCGGCACCACCCAGAACGACATACTCAAGGAGTATCTGGCGCGGGGCACCTACGTCTATCCACCCGGACCCTCGATGCGTCTCGCCACCGACCTGATCTCCTACTGCGCCCGCGAGCTGCCCCGCTGGAACCCGATCTCCATCTCCGGCTACCACATCCGCGAGGCGGGCGCCGACGCCGTGCAGGAGGTCGCCTTCACGCTCGCCGACGCGGTGGCCTACGTCGAGGCGGCCCTCGGGGCCGGGCTCGAGGTGGACCGCTTCGCCCCCCGGCTCTCCTTCTTCTTCAGCGCCCACAGCGATCTCTTCGAAGAGATCGCCAAGTTCCGGGCTGCCAGGCGCATGTGGGCGAAGATCATGCGGGAGCGGTTCGGGGCCAGGGATCACAGGAGCCTCAGGTTGCGCTTCCACGCCCAGACTGCCGGTTCCACGCTCACCGCACAGCAGCCCGAGAACAACATCGTGCGCACCACCGTCGAGGCGCTCGCGGCCGTGCTCGGTGGTACCCAGTCGCTGCACACCAACGCCTACGACGAGGCTCTCGCGCTCCCCACCGAACGCAGCGCGACGCTGGCGCTGCGCACCCAGCAGATCCTCGCGCACGAGAGTGGCCTCACGCGCGTCGCCGACCCGCTCGGCGGTTCGTACTTCGTCGAGCGGCTCACGGACGAGGTGGAGGAGGCCGCGTGGAGGTATCTCCGGCAGATAGAGGAGCGCGGGGGTGCGGTCCGGGCGGTGGAGGAGGGATATATGCAGCGCGAGATCGAAGAATCCTCCTTCCAGCGTCAGCTCGAGCTCGAACGTGGAGAGCGCGTCGTCGTGGGCGTCAACCGCTACGAGGTCCCCGGGGAGGAGCCTGAGATAGAGCTTCACACCGTCGGGGATTCCGTCGGAGAGGTGCAGCGCGACAGGCTCCACCGGCTCAGGGAGATGCGCAGCACCGGGGCGGTCAAGCGGGCGCTCGCGGAGCTCAAGCGGGCCGCGCTCTCCGGTGAGAACCTCCTCTATCCGATGAAAGAGGCTCTGCGTAACCTCGCCACCCTGGGGGAGGTCTCCGACACCCTGCGCGAGGTCTTCGGCGAATACCGGCCGTGATCTTATCCGGTCGAACGGATCGGAGGCTGTGATAGTATTGCCCTGAAAACTTTTCGAGAGAGCGTGGGCTTTGCGGCCTCCTAGGCCTCGAGGAGGGTATTGAAAGTGGCTAACCTTTTCCGCAGACGGGAGGAGAAGCTTCGACAGGACGGGCCGACCGAGGACGCCGTCCGGGAGGCTTTGAGGGACGTCCGCGATCCGGAGATAGGGCGCGATATCGTCTCGCTCAACATGGTCCGCGGCATCGAGATCGACGGTGGCAGGGTCAGGGTGGGGGTTGCTCTGACCACCGCCGGTTGTCCTCTCAAGCATCGGATCACGAAGGACGTCACCGACCGCCTGAAGATGGTGGAAGGCGTCTCCGAGGTCGACGTCGACTTCGGCGTGATGACCGACGCCGACCGGCAGAACCTGATGAACTCCCTCTCGGGAGGAGAACGTGAGATCGCCTCTGCCTTCCGCGACGAGTCGAAGACCCGCATCGTCGCCGTCGTCAGCGGCAAGGGCGGAGTCGGTAAGAGCACCGTCGCGGTCAACCTCGCGGCTGCGCTTCAGCGGGCGGGCAAGACCGTCCAGATCCTCGACGCCGACGTGCACGGGGCGTCGGTGCCGGTGATGCTCGGGGCTCTGCAGAAGCCCAACGTCATAGACGGCGTCATCTTCCCGATAGAGTCCCCGACCGGGCTCAAGTTCATCTCGATGGGGAACTTCGTCGGCGAGGGGCAGGCGATCATCTGGCGCGCCCCGATCGTCAACAAGGCGCTCGCCCAGCTCATGCGCGACGTCTACTGGGGCGAGCCGGACTTCGTGATCGTGGACATGCCCCCCGGCACCGGCGACGTGGCCCTCACGGTGGCGCAGATGATCCCGAAGGCCGAGGCGCTCGTCGTGACAACCCCGCAGGCCGACGCCGCGCGCGTCGCCGTGAAAGCCGGGAAGATGGCCGTTCAGGCCCACCTCAAGCTCGACGGCGTCGTCGAGAACATGAGCTACGCCGAGTGTCCGGAGTGCGGCCACGAGATGAGGATCTTCGGCGGCGACGGCGGCGAGAGGGTCGCCGCGGAGCTCGGCTCGCGCATCCTCGGGCGCATCCCGATCCTGCCGGATACGACGGGTGAGCCCGGAAGGTGCCTCTTCGAGGAGGGCAGCTCCCCGGCGCGTGCTTTCGACGAGATCGCGGCGAGCATCGCCAGCATGAAGGTCCGCAAGAGGATACAGGTTCTCTAGCGCGCCAGGCGCAGCTGACCTGGAAAACCGGAGAAACGCGCCCGGATCACCTGAATCCCATCCTGGTTGACGAAGTCGGCGCCGCACGAGAGGCGGCGCCGCTCCTCGTCCTTCTCCAGCACCGTCACGGTGCAGGTAATCGTATCGCCGACGAATACGGGCGCCAGGTATTCGAAGTGCATCTCGGTGGCGAGAAAGCCGAGCATCCCGCCGATGTGGGTGAGCATGCTCCCGGTGAGGAGCCCCGGGATGGTCCTGCGGCCGTACCAGCTCTCCCTGGCGAACGCTTCGTCCTGGTGGTAGGGGTTGTGGTCGCCCGTGACGCCGCAGAAGAGGGCGACGTCACCCTCGGTGAAGGTGCGCCGGTAGGTGAACGTCTGCCCGACGCTCACCGCGTCGAACGCTTCCTTCAGGCGTCGCTTGAACCCCGGCGTCGCCTCGGGCACGGGCTCGTCAGCCGATCAGACCAAGCTGCCTGACTGCGTCACGTTCTTCTTTCAGCTCGCCGACGGTGATCTCGATCTTCGAGCGGGCGAAGTCCCCGACTTCGAGCCCTTCGGCGATCTCGTACTCGCCGCCGCCCGAGAGCCGCACCGGGAAAGAGGAGACGAGGCCCTCCTCGACGCCGTACTCGCCGCTCGAGGCGACGGCCATCGAGTGGAGGCCTTCGGCGCCCAGCATCCAGTCGTGGACGTGGTCTATGGCGGCGTTCGCCGCCGAGGCGGCCGAGGAGGCGCCGCGGGCTTCGATGATCTCCGCGCCGCGCTTGCCGACGCGCGGGATGTACTCGTTCTCGTACCAGTCCATCTCTACCAAATCCACGGCCCGCTGGCCCTTCACCCTGGCGTTGAAGAGGTCGGGGAACATCGTCGGCGAGTGGTTGCCCCACACGACGAGGTCCCGGATGTCCTCGATACCCACGTCCAGCTTCTGGGCGAGCATCGAGACGGCGCGGTTCTCGTCGAGGCGGGTCATCGCGCTGAAGCGCTCGCGCGGGACGTCCGGGGCGTTGTTCATCGCGATCAGGCAGTTGGTGTTCGCCGGGTTGCCGACGACCAGCACGCGCACGTCGTCGGCGGCGTGGTCGTTTATGGCCCGGCCCTGGGGCTTGAAGATCTGACCGTTCGCCTCCAGAAGGTCGGCCCGCTCCATCCCCCTCTGGCGAGGCCGGGCGCCGATGAGCAGGCAGACGTTCGCACCGTCGAAGGCCTCCTTGGGGTCGGCGGTGATGTCTATGGACTCCAGGAGGGGAAAGGCGCAGTCGTAGAGCTCCATCGCGGTGCCCTCGGCGGCCTTGAGGGCGGGTTCTATCTCCAGCAGCTTCAGCCGGATCTTCTGGTCGGGGCCGAGCATCTGACCCGAGGCTATCCTGAACAGTATCGCGTACCCGATGGCGCCTGCGGCGCCGGTGACGGTCACGGTCTTCGACACTCTGGCATGCCTCCTTTTCTCGTTGCCTGAGGGCTGCACGCTGGAGCGGCCCAGGGTACCCCTCAGCATACAATCTCTAAGACCCATGATAGGTGAATTCCCCCCGCTTTGCCTGGGGCGCCCTGCATTAAAATCTCCTCTCCGAAGGAACCACAGACGGCAAACCCCTGGGAGGTGCTTTGGAGGTAAGCGAGGCCATAGAGTCGCGCAGGAGCGTGGGGAGGGTCAAACAGGATCCGGTCCCTCGTGAGCTCGTCGAGAAGATCCTGGAGAGCGCAATACACGCTCCGAACCACAGGATCACCGAGCCGTGGCGCTTTTATGTCTTCGTCGGGCGGGGCCGGGGCAGGCTGGCCCGGGCGAGGGCCGAGCTGGCGCGCATCATGGCCGAGGAGGAGGGTGAGGACGAGGAGCTCGCGGCGGGGCGCATAAGCCGTGAGCGCAAAAAGGCTTTCCGGGCGCCGGTCGTGATCGCGGTTATCTCGAAAGGCGGGCGCGACGAGGTCGAGACGATCGAGAACTACGCGGCCTGCTGCGCGGCCGTGCAGAACATGCAGCTCACCGCGCACGACCTCGGGCTTGGTTGCATGTGGCGCACCGGCGCCGCAGCGTACCACGGCTACATGCGGGACTTTTTCGGCCTCGAGGAGAAGGACAGCATCGTCGCCTACCTCTACATCGGCTACCCGGATGCCCCGAAGACCCGGCGCAGACGCAGCCCGGTCGAGCGGATGACGACCTGGTACGAGGGCTAGGACCCGAGAGGGACCGCTTCGAACCCCTTCTCGGTGCGCCTGACCCTCACAAGGGGTTCCGTGGGTTCGTGGTAGAGGATGACCGGGGCGTCGAGACGCACGGCCTCGGAGAGCACCTCGATGCGGTTTGTGCGGGCGGCCTTCGGGTCGGTGTCCACGGAGCTTATGAGGTCGGGGTCGAGCCAGATCTTCGCCGGTGCGAGATCCCCGGTGTAGAGCGCCAGCTCTTCGCCGGACCCTATCCAGACGATCTGATGTCCCTCGGCGTGTCCCGGGCGCACCTCGACCCTCACGCCCGGGAGGATCTCCCGCTCCCCTTCGAGCAGCTCGCACCAGCCCTCCTCCACCGCCCGCTCGACGAGCGGGACGGCCTCGTGGCGCTCCTCCTCTTCCGGCATCTTCCGGGCCTCTTCCAGTGCGGCCCGCTGCACGTAGACCGTCGCGTTCGGGAAGCTCCTCGGTCTCAGCGCCCAGCCGATGTGGTCCGGGTCGAGGTGGCTGAGGATGATGGCCGTGACCTCCTCCGGTCTGTATCCTGCTTCTCTCATGCTCTCGAGCAGGTCCAGCTTTCTCCTCAGTTCGTAGCGGCCTTCGAGAGAGGCAGGGAGCTCCGGCCCGAAGCCCGCGTCGATCAGGACGTTCCCTTCCCCGGTATCGAGCAGGATGGGGTGCATCGCTCCCTTTATCCTCGCCCGGCTCTTCACGCCGAGCAGGTTGCCCGCGTCGGTGATGAAGGTCCCGTCGTCGAGCACGACCACCTTCGATCCGGAAACCGTGATCTTTTGCTCAGACACGTCCGCCCTCCTTCCCGCCCCCGACCGCACCTCTCAGCGCCGCAGCGAGCGCGCCGGGATGGCCCAGCATGCGGTAGATCGGGACGTCCCCGATGAACCCTTCCACGAGCGTCTTGCGGGCGCCGGGGTGCTTCTCGCACGCTTTGAAGAGCGGCTCGAGCAGTCGCAGGTTCGGTACGAGCCGGACGAGCGCGTAGCCCGAGAGATGCTCCCGGCCCCTGCGCCTGAGGAGCTGCCTCTCGTAGCCGCGCAGGAGACGTGCCGAGAAGTCTTTGCGCGAGTGCGCCTCGTACGCCCACGCGGCGGCGAGCCTGCCGGACTCTATCGCGTAGCCGACCCCCTCGCCGCTTATCGGGTGGATCATGCTGCCAGCATCCCCCGCGCTCATCATCCCCTGCGAGTGACGCCTGGCGCCCCACATCCCCATCTTCAAAGACCAGCTCTTCGGCGGCCCTTCGGGCTCGGCGTCCTTGAGCCACTCTTTCAGCCGCGGCTCCTCAATGAATCGTTCGTAGAAGTCTTTGAGGTTCCTGCCCGTCTTGTGGATTGTGCGGGTGGAGACGCCCGCTCCTACGTTCGCCGTACCGTCGCCGAAGTGGAAGACCCAGCCGTAGCCCGCCCCGTGCTCGTTCATGTCGCGGGTGACGAAGACGTGCAGGTGGTCCCTGTCCGGTCCCTCGACCCCCTTGAAGTACTGCCTGCAGGCGACGGCGTTCTGGTGCGCCTTCATCCCCTCCGCCGCGAATCCCCCCACGCCGTCGGCCGCGACGACGAGCGGAGCCGAGAAGCGCAGCGTCTCGCCGTCTCTCTCGGCCGCGACGCCGGTGATCTCTCCGGTGGAGTTTCGGATGGGTTCGGTGGCCCTGGTCTGCGGCAGGAACCTGGCTCCCGCCTCCTTCGCCCTCTCAAGGAGCTTCGCGTCGGTCTCGATGCGCCGGGAGGTGTAGCCGTGGACCCCGTTGAGGGTGGGGGGGACGCTCTGCTTGAGAAAGGCGCTCTCGGTGTAGATGCTGAAGCCGCGGAATCTGCCGTGGTGGGGCTCATCGAGCCAGTCGCCGAGCCCCATGAGGGATATCTCCGAGGCGGCGTGGGGCATGAGACCGTCGCCGCAGGGCTTGTCGCGGGGGAAGTCCTGCCGGTCGATCAGGAGCACCTCGAGCCCCTCTCTCGCCGCGTGGTAGGCGGTGGAGGAACCTGCGGGACCTGCTCCGACGACGATGAGATCGTAACGCTCTGGCATCTCTCCTCCCGGCTTTCCGCTCAAAGGGCGCAGCGGGCATTATACTTGCGGCGGGTTCTTGCTTTTGGGAGGTGTCGGAGGATGCCCGTCGATCGTACGAAACCAGCCAGGTACAAGCCCGGCGACAGGGCCGCTCTTAAGGCGACCGGACAGCCGGTCGAGATACTCGACGTCCGCAGGGCCGAGTTCATCCCGGACTTCGTCTACAAGGTGAGGGTGCTCGCCGAGAAGCCCGCCCGACCATACAACCTCTCGGTGCCCGAGCACGACCTCAAAGACGCCTAGAAGTCCTCAGGAGAACCCCTCCCCGGCGGTGACGCTGATGTAGGCGACGTCCACGAGCGGCACGCCGGTTCTGAGCGCCCGGTCGACCGCCCGCATCAAGGCCTCGGCTGCGACCGACGAGTCGGGGAAGTGGTTGTCGAGCAGGCGGGCGGCGCGGGCGATCTCGTAGAAGGAGAACCGGCGCCGCTGGCTCGTGAGCTGGCGCACCGCCGAGAGAACCTCGGTGCTGAGCGAGACGAGCTGCTCGAGCCTCCAGCGTACCTCGTCGCCGGTGAGGTTCATGCTCTGGTAGACGCGGGCGATCTCCGCGATCTGCACCAGAGCCTCCTCGCGTTTCGAGAGGCGCTCGATGGTGCTCTCCTCCAGGTAGCGCCGGGCCGTGATCCGGGCGAGCTCCAGCCTGCCCTCCGGGCTCTCGTACCGCGCGGGTTTGGGCCACTCTTCCTGCGGGGCGTTCCGCGGTATCTCGGCCTGAACCTCCCGGCCACCGACGAAGATGCGCGGTACGTGTCCTCCGGCGTAGTAGGAGATCTGACGTGCCATCCTGTGCAGAGCTGGACTCTCCTGCGAGGCCCGGATCTCCACCCACCGGCGCTCGCTGCTCGCGTAGAGACGCTCGAGCGCCCTCCAGGTCGCGTCTCCCCTGAGGTCGAGCTCCCCGGGCTTCTCCACCCTGACTGCGATCCCGAGGTTCGGGATCTCGCCCTCGTAGGCCTCTTTCATCGCTTCGAGGAACCGCTCGAACTCCCGGTCGACGTTGCCGGAGAGATAGCGTCGCCGCTCGGCCGGAAGCACGTACATCAGCCGGCTCTTTATCCGCCGCTCGCGGCCTTCGGCGGCCTTCAGGCGATCCACCGCCTCGTAGAGCTCCCTCCTCCTGCGGTAGACGAGGTCGGAGAGCCGCCGGACCTCGGGATCGTCCGCGCTCCTGTCCTCCCAGAGCTCGTCCCTGGCGGCGCAGGCCGCGTCGTGGGCGTTGCGCGCCCGCATCACGGCGCGCTCCTGCTTCTCCTTCTCCCGCTGGGCTTCTCCCAGCTCCCGCTCCAACGCCTCTATCGTGGACGGCATAGGGAACCCGCTTCCGTCTCTCTCCGCCTCTCGAACCAGATTTTACAGCAGTAGTGCCGCCGGAACGATTCCGGATACCAAAATTCTGTTGCGTATGATACAAATAGTCTGAGTGTAGTCATCCTGCGTAGAAGGAAGGAGAGAGCATGAGCTTTCAGACCGGTTCCGGTGGGGCCGGAAGCGCCCCGACGGGCAAGGAGTTCGAGCCCTCGGTCCCGTTCTCGAGCTTCGTGGAGACGGCGAGGGAGGTTTTGCTGAGGCCGGTAGGATTTTTCCGGGGCATCGCGAGGGAAGGAGACTATCTCAGCCCGCTCTTATTCGCCCTCATCTGCTACGTGACCTCGGCTTTTCTGGGTGGGGTCATCGGCATGATCTCGGGGAGTGAGGGGATAGGCGGGTTCATCGCGGGCATCGTCTCGGGCCTTGTGGGCGGGGTGATAGTGCTTTTCGTCGGGGCCGGGATCTACCACCTGCTGGTGGTTTTGCTCGCGGGCCCGCAGCGCGCCGGATATGAGGGGACCTTTCGCGTGGCGGCGTACGCCTCGGTCACCGCGCTGGTGAGCTGGGTTCCACTGGTCGGCTGGATCTTGAGCCTCTATGGCATCTATCTTTCGATCGTTGGCATTCGGGAGGTACACTCCACGAGCACGGGGCGGGCTGCCGCGATCGTGTTGATCCCCGTCGCCGTGGTGTTCGTACTCATGTTGATGTTGATGGTGCTCGTGGGAGCGGCGATGTTCTTTGGGGCGGGCCGCTGACAGGTGATCTCCCGCTCAGGGGAGCTATACTGGAGAAGTTGATAGGGAGGTTTTCAGGCTAACAAGGGAGATTTCACGTGGCACAAACCGTTACCCTCATCCCCGGAGACGGCACCGGCCCCGAGCTGACCGATTCGGTAAAAGAGGTGATCGAGGCGCTCGGGGTGGACATCGAGTGGGAGATCGTCGAGGCCGGGGAGAGCGTGATGGAGAAGGAGGGCACGCCGCTCCCGGACTACGTCCTCGAATCCATCCGGCGCAACAAGGTCGCTCTAAAGGGGCCGCTCACGACGCCCGTCGGGACGGGGTTCCGCTCGGTCAACGTGGCGCTGCGCAAGGAGCTCGATCTGTACGCCAACATCCGGCCCGCGCTGAGCCTGCCGGGGCTCGACCTCCCGTACAAGGACATAGACATCGTCCTCTACCGGGAGAACACCGAGGACCTCTACGCCGGCGTCGAGCACTGGGTCGGCAAGCACGCGGCGGAGTCCATCAAGATCATCACCGAGGAAGGCACCGAGCGCTTCTGTCGCCTGGCCTTCGAACGTTCCAGGGAGCAGGGCCGCAGGCACATAACGGTCGTTCACAAGGCCAACATCATGAAGTACACCGACGGGCTCTTCCGGGACGTCTTCTTCCGGGTCGCAAAAGAGTACGAGGACGACTTCGAAGAGATAGACGACCGCATCGTTGACAACATGGCGATGCAGCTCGTCACGAAGCCTCATCTCTACGACGTGCTCGTCTGCCCCAACCTCTACGGCGACATCCTCTCCGATCTCTGCGCCGGCCTCACCGGGGGTCTCGGGGTCGCGCCCGGAGCCAACATCGGGGATGAGATAGCCGTCTTCGAGCCGGTGCACGGCTCCACCCCCAAGTACGCCGGCCAGAACAGAGCCAACCCGCTCGCGACCCTGCTCTCGGCCAAGAACATGCTCATCCACCTCGGTTACGAGGAGGACGCGGAGAGGATGCAGCGAGCCATAGAGGCGGCTCTCAAGAGCCCCGAGACGCGCACCAAGGACCTCGGCGGGACCGCGGGGACCAGGGAGTTCACGAAAGCGATCGTGGCCAACCTCTGAACCCTGGAGCGCGGGGGCCTGAAGAAGGTGAGGGTCGAGAACCATGGGCCTGCACGCACCGGCCTGAGACCGTCCCGCAGGGCCTTGCGTATAGCGTACTTCACAGAGACTTTCCTCCCTGCAACGGACGGCGTGGTGACCCGTCTGCGCCACACCCTCGATGAGCTCTCCCGGCTCGGAGACGAGGTGATCGTCTTCGCCCCCTCCGGGGGGCCCGAGCGCTATGCCGGGGCCAGGATCCTGGGGGTTCGCGGGATCCCTTTCCCGATGTACCCCCAGGTCAAGCTCTGCCCGCCCCATCCCGGGCTCGGGCGGGCTTTGAGCGAGTTCGGGCCGGATGTGGTTCACGTGGTGAACCCGGTGATACTCGGGCCCGGGGGCGTCTACTACGCCCGCAGGATGGGGGTACCGCTCGTCGCCTCCTACCACACCAACATCGCCACCTACGCCTCGCTGTACAGGCTGGGTTTTCTGACGAACTTCGCCCGCCGGGCGATAAGAGGGTTGCACAACCAGGCCAACCTCAACCTCTGTACCTCGGAGGCGACGGCGCATTACCTCCGGAACGAGGGCGTCCGGCACGTCCGGCTCTGGCCGCAGGGGGTGGACTCGCGCCTCTTCTCTCCCGAGAAGCGCTCGGTGTCCTGGAGAAAACGCCTCTCCGGCGGATACCCCGAGGACCGTCTGCTCTTGTTCGTCGGCAGGCTCGCTCGAGAGAAGGGGATATCTTCCCTCAAGCACGTTCTGCGGGAGCTGCCGGGGGTAAGGCTGGCCGTGGTAGGTGATGGACCGGACCGCGGGAGGCTCGAGCAGGAGTTCTCCGGCCTGCCGGCAACCTTCACCGGCTTTCTGCACGGTGAAGATCTCGCGCGGGCCTACGCTTCCGCGGATCTTTTCCTCTTCCCTTCTACCACCGAGACCCTCGGGATGGCGATGCTCGAGGCCATGGCCTCCGGGCTCCCGGTCGTGGCGGCCCGCAGCGGGGCTTCGGAGGAGGTGGTGGAGGAGGGAAAGAGCGGGCGGCTGTATTCGCCCAAGGACCCGTCCGGTCTGGTCGATGCCGTGAGCGGGATACTCGGAGACGAAGAGCGGATGCGTCGGCTGCGGACGGGAGCCAGAGGTGCGGCTCTGGGACGCAACTGGCAGAAGGCCACGCTCACCCTGCGGGGCTATTACGAGCAGCTCCGGCGGGCGGTTGTAAGGTAGGCTGAGGCGTGCTAAATTACACGGGCGACCGGGATGTTAGGCGGACGTAGCTCAGCTGGTAGAGCATCACCTTGCCATGGTGAGGGTCGCGGGTTCGAATCCCGTCGTCCGCTCTGGCCGCAGAGCCGGAACAGGACCGGCGCCGGCCGGCTTTGGCGGCATGGCCGAGTGGTTAGGCAAGGGTCTGCAAAACCCTGTACCCCGGTTCGATTCCGGGTGCCGCCTCCCGGCTTTGCTGAGAACGGGCGATTAGCTCAGGGGGAGAGCGCTTCCTTGACGCGGAAGAGGTCAGTGGTTCGAATCCACTATCGCCCACTACTCCGTACCGCGTACGGTCCTCGAACTAGCTAGCCGGCACTTATCTCCACCCTGTCCACCTTCCGAAACAGAGAGGCGCAGGATCTATGTCTTCAGTCAGGTTGCCCGATGGAACTGAGTTGCACGTCGAGCCCGGTGAGCGGGCCAGGGACGTCGCGCGGAGGATAGGCTCGCGCCTGGCGCGCGATGCCGTGGCGGCGCGCGTGGACGGGCGGCTCGTCGACCTCGAAGCACCGCTGGATGGGGCACGGGAGTTCGAGGTCATAACCAAGGATTCACCTGAGGGGCTCTACGTGATGCGTCATTCGGCGGCGCATGTGATGGCGCAGGCGATACTCGAGCTCTATCCCGGCAGCAGGCTCACCATCGGACCGCCGGTCGAGGACGGTTTCTACTACGACATCGAGGTGGCGGGGCGCATAACCGAGGAGGATCTGCCGCGCATCGAAGAGAAGATGCGCGAGATCGTGGAGAGGGATCTCCCCATAAGGCGTGAGGAGGTCTCCAAAGAGGAGGTCGAGCGGCTCTACTCGGACAACCCGTACAAACTGGAGCTGATCCGGGATCTGGAGGACGGGGAGATCTCCATCTACCGGCAGGGTGATTTCTACGATCTCTGCCGGGGGCCGCACGTGCCGAGCACGGGCAGGATCGGGGCTTTCAAGCTGCAGAGCGTCGCGGGGGCCTACTGGCGCGGGGACGAGAACAACCCCATGCTCACCCGCATCTACGGCACCGCCTGGCCTACGGAGAAGCAGCTCAAGGCTTACCTGCGACGGCTCGAGGAGGCTCGGGCGCGCGATCACCGCAGGATCGGACGCGAGCTCGATCTGTTCACCTTCTCGCCCGACGTCGGCGCTGGCATCCCCATCTTTCTGCCCAAGGGTGAGATGCTCAGGCACCTCATGGAGAGCTTCGTGCGCAGGGTGCAGAGCCGCCACGGTTACGAGCATGTCTGGACCGGCAACGTCGTGAACGAGAAGCTTTATGCCCGCTCGGGGCACCTCGACCACTACCGGGATGCGATGTTCCCGCCGATGAAAGACGGGGAGAACGTCTACCGGCTCAAACCGATGAACTGTCCGAGCCACATGGTTCTCTTCAACTCCCGCGCCCACTCCTACCGGGATCTTCCGGTCCGCTACGCGGAGTTCGCCACCCTCTATCGTTACGAGAAGAGCGGGGAACTCTCCGGCCTGACGCGGGTGCGCGCGCTCACCCAGGATGACGCCCACGTCTTCTGCACCGAGGAGCAGGTACAGGAAGAGTTCGCTCGGGCGCTCGCGATTATCCGGGAAGTGCTCGATACCTACGGTTTTACCGACTACCGGGTGCGGCTCTCGCTGCGCGATCCGGACAGCAGCAAGTACATCGCCGACGAGGAGAAGTGGCAGCGGGCCGAGGATGCCCTGCGGAGGGCGCTCGACGCCGCCGGGATATCCTACGAGCCGGTCGAGGGAGAGGCTGCTTTCTACGGGCCGAAGGCGGATTTCATGGCCAAAGACGTGCTCGGGCGTGAGTGGCAGCTCTCGACGATCCAGGTCGACTTCATCCAGCCCGGGCGGCTCGGGTGCGAGTACGTCGGTGAGGACGGGGAGAAGCACACCCCGGTTCTTCTGCACCGGGCGGTGACGGGAACCACCGAGCGTTTCATGGCCGTGCTCATCGAGCACTACGCGGGGGCGTTCCCGGTCTGGCTCGCCCCGGTGCAGGCGGTGGTGATCCCGGTCGCGGATCGTCACCTGGAGTACGCCGGGATCGTGAGCGAAAAGCTCGGTGGCGCAGGAGTGCGCGTCGAGGTCGACGACTCGCCGAGCACGATGCAGAAGAAGATCCGGGAGAACGCCCGCAAGAAGGTCCCCTACCTCCTCGTAGTCGGGGATGCCGAGGCCGAAGCCGGGAGCGTCAACGTGCGTCGTCGCGGGCAGAAGGAGCAGGAAGAGATGACCGTGGACGGGTTCGCCGCGCTGGTCCGGAGCGAGGTGGAGGAGGTTCTCGGTCCCCATGGACTTCACGGCTGATGGCAGAGTATAATTAGATCGAAAGGGTCCGTTCGAGCACCTCGCAGGATAGTCATGTGGCTGTGTATTATCTTCGGACCCGTGTAGGCTAGCTCAGAGAGGAGTGGTGTACAGTAGCACCTGAAGGAGAACCGAGGGTAAACGACCAGATCCGGGCTCGCTCGGTGCGGCTGATCTCGGAGAAAGGCGAACAACTCGGTATAAAACACATCCGCGAGGCTCAGGAGTACGCGGATAGGCTGGATCTCGACCTGGTGGAGGTCGCGCCGAACGCCAACCCCCCGGTGGTCCGGCTGATGGACTACGGCAAGTACAAGTACCAGAAGGAGCAGGCCCGCAAGGCCGCGCGCAAGAAGCAGACCAACATAAGCGTGCGCGAGATAAAGCTCCGGCCCAAGATCGGGGATCACGACTTCAACACCAAACGCTCCCACGTCGAGCGGTTCCTACGCGGCGGAGACAAGGTCAAGGTGACGATCATGTTCCGCGGGCGCGAGGTACAGCATCCGCAGCTGGGGGAGCGGCTCCTCAGGAGGCTCGCCGACGATCTGAAGGACCTCGGGCAGATAGAGAGTCAACCCAACCTGGATGGCAGGAACATGGTCATGGTCCTCGCCCCCAAGAAGGACGCCCAGGGGGGCAAGGATCAGCAGAAGAAGAGCGCGACCCGGAACTGAGCGCCCGATGGTGGTGTAGAATAACCCGCCGGGTAGAAGAGGATCGGGAGGCGACACGGCCCACTCCCGTGCCGCGAGCCTCCGTATCTATCCTGTCGTAGCGAGAAAACGTGGAGGATATAGAGATGCCGAAGATGAAGACCCACAAGGGCGCCGCCGGGCGCTTCGAGGTGGGCAAGCGAGGGAAGATCAAGCGCCGGCGCAGCGGGCACAACCACATCCTGGAGAAGAAGAGCCCCAAGCGCAAGCGCCGGCTCAACACCGAGACCACGGTACATCCGAACGACGTGCCCCAGGTGCGCCGTCTGCTGGGGGTGAGGTAGTTGGCTCGGGCAGCGCGCAGCGTCCACGCCCGCAAGAAGCGGCGCAAGGTCCTCAAGGAGGCGAAGGGTTACCGCGGGACCAAGCACAGCTCGTACAAGCGGGCTAAGGAACAGGTCTGGAAGAGCGGCGTATACGCTTACGTCGGGCGCAAGCAGAAGAAGCGGGACTTTCGGGCGCTCTGGATCCAGCGCATAAACGCCGCCGCCCGCCAGCACGGACTCTCCTACTCCCGCTTCATCCAGGGGGTGAGGCTTGCGGGTATTGATCTCGATCGCAAGATCCTGGCCGACCTCGCCGTGAACGAGCCCGAGGCGTTCGCCGCCGTGGTCTCCCGGGTGCGAGAGGCCCTCGAGGAGAACGGCCGGCGCCCGGCTGCGGAGGGCTAGGGACGCCCTCCAGCCGCAGGGCCGGGGGTGCTTCCCCCTCTGACGTCTGCGGTCCGGCGGGAGTGTCTCGAGATCAGAGGCCGTGCTGGCCCTGGCGTGGGTCGCGCGGGGCTCCGGGTCTCCCGGTAGGGCGATCGTTTTGAGCTCGAAGAGCGGTCTCAGGCGCTATGCGAAGTTGCGCCTGAAGAAATACCGGGAGCGGGAGAGGCTTTTTTTGGCCGAGGGGGAGGCTCTGGTACGCGAGGCTCCGGTCCGGCCAGTCGCCCTCTTCGAACGCCCGGAAGAGGTCCGCGCGCTCTCCACGCTCACGGTTCCCTCTGGGCCAGTCGCCGTCTTCCCCTTCGTGGACGTGGGCTTCGATGAGCTGTTGTGCGCTGGGTCGCCCGTGGTCCTGCTCTGCGAGGTACAGGATCCCGGCAACGTCGGCACCGTGGTGCGCTCGGCGCACGCTTTCGGCGGGGCGGTGGCGCTCTCCAGAGGATGTGCCGACCTGTACAATCCCAAGACCGTCAGGGCCACGATGGGGGCTCTGTTCCATGTACCGGTGGCACGGGACGTAGATCCGGTGGAGTTCCTGCGTCTCTCCTCTGAGGTCGGCTACCGGAGCGCTGCCGCGGTGGTGGAGGGTGGCGTCCCGCCGCGCCGGGTGCCCGGCGGGAAGGTGCTGCTGGTGGTGGGAAACGAGGGGGCCGGGCTCCCCGCAGGAGTGGTGCGGGCCTGCGAGCTGCGGGTGACCATACCGTCCCGGGCGCCCTCGCTCAACGCGGCGGTGGCCGCTTCGATCCTGCTCTACGAGGCTGCGGCGCGTGTGCTACCATAGCGCCCTGCATGGAGGCCCTCGAGCGTATACATGAGCTTAAATCCCGGGCTCTGGGCGAGATCGAACGCGCCTCCTCCTCCGCCGAGGTGGAGGAGGCGCGCGTCAGGCACCTGGGGCGCAGCTCCGAGCTGGCGGGTATTCGGAAGTCCATAGGCGAGCTTCCCCCGGAGGAGCGTAGGGAGGTTGGCCGGGAGGTCAACCTCGCGGTGCGGGAGGTCGAGAGCGCGCTCAGAGAGCGGTTGGCGGAGCTCGCCGGTGCAGAGCTCGAAGAGCGTCTGCGTGGGGAGGCCGTGGACGTAACCCTCCCCGGTGTTCCCTATCCCAAAGGACACCTTCACCCCACGCAACGTGTGGTGGACGAGGTCGTGGACTTCTTCGTCGGGCTCGGGTACCGGGTCGCTGAGGGGCCGGAGGTCGAGACCGACTACTACAACTTCACAGCGCTCAACATCCCGCCCGGCCACCCGGCGCGCAGCATGCAGGATACCTTCTTCCTCGGCGAAGGGCTGGTCCTCAGGACGCACACCTCGCCGGTACAGGTCCGGACGATGCTCTCGCAGGAACCGCCGGTCTACGTGGTCGTCCCCGGCAGGGTCTACCGGCGTGATTCCGACCCCACCCACACCCCGATGTTCCACCAGATAGAGGGGCTCGCCGTCGACAGGGGCCTCTCGCTCGCCCACCTCAAAGGTACGCTCGCGGCGATGGCCCGCCACGTCTTCGGTGAGGACGTCGGGATACGTCTCAGGCCCAGCTACTTCCAGTTCACCGAGCCGAGCGTCGAGCTGGACGTGAGCTGTTTCGTCTGCGGCGGGGCCGACGCCGAATGCCGGGTATGTAAAGGGGCCGGCTGGCTCGAGATGCTCGGGGCCGGGATGGTGGACCCGGCGGTCCTGGAGGAGGTCGGCTACGACCCCGAAGAGTACACCGGGTTCGCCTTCGGGATGGGGCCGGATCGGATGGCGATGGTCAAGTACGGCATCCCGGATCTCCGGCTCTTTTTCGAGGGTGATCTGCGCTTCCTACGTCAGTTCTGAAGGAGTCCCGATTTGCGCGTTCCGCTTGGCTGGCTGCGAGAGTACGTAGACTTCGATCTTTCTGCGGAGGAACTTGCCGAGCTTTTCTCCCTGCACAGTCAGGAGGTCGAGGGGATAGACCAACTCGGCGTCCTCGACGGCGAGGTGGTCGTGGGTGAGGTGGTGGAGTTCGGTCCTCATCCCAACGCCGACCGGCTCTTCGTGGCTAAGGTGGACCTGGGGAGGGAAGAAGTGCAGATAGTGGCCGGTGCTTCGAACCCCCACCCCGGGGCACGGGTGCCGGTGGTTCTGCCGGGCAGCACGCTCGCCGGCGTCGGTAAGATAAAGAAGGCCCGGCTGCGAGGGCTGGAGTCTTACGGGATGATGATGAGCGAGCGCGAGCTCGGCGTCTCTGGCGACCACGAGGGGATACTGCTCCTCGATGGTGACTTCGAGGTCGGACGCCCGCTCTCGGATTACTTCCCGATCGGGGAGACCGTGCTCGATATAGACGTGATGCCGAACCGACCGGATCTGTGGGGCATGATCGGGGTGGCCAGGGAACTCTCTGCGATCCTCCGCACGGGTTTCCGGGTGCCGGAGAGCACTTTCGAGGAGGACGGGGCGAAGACCGCGGAGTACACCCTGCGGGTGGAAGAGCCGGATCTCTGTCCCCGCTACGACCTGAGGCGTGTGAGTTCGCTCACGCAGGGCCGGGCGCCGGTCTGGATGCGCCGCAGGATACACGCGGCCGGCATGCGCCCGGTCAACGGCATCGTCGACGTGACCAACTACGTGATGCTCGAGACCGGGCAGCCGATCCATGCCTTCGACTCGTCCAAGGTGCGAGGCGGGATCGTGGTGCGCCGCGCCAGACCCGGGGAGAAGCTCACCCTGCTCGACGGCTCGACCCGCACTCTGAACGCTGACACGCTCGTCATCGCCGACGAGGAGCGTCCGCTCGTCGTCGCTGGTGTGATGGGGGCGGAGGACGCCGAGGTCGACGAGGGGACCTCGGACGTGCTCGTAGAGGTGGCGACCTTCGACGGACGCAGCATCCTCGAGACCTCCTCCAGGCTGGGGTTGCGCACCGACGCCTCCGGGCGCTTCGAGCGCGGGCTCGACCCGAACATGGTCGACTACACGATGGAGCGCGTGTGCGGGCTGCTCTCGCGGTTGCACGGGGGACGTGTGGCCCCCGACGTGCTCGAACACTACCCCGAGCCGGTCGAACCGTGGCGGGTTCCGCTCCGGCTCGAGAGGGCTGCCCTCCTGCTCGGCACGGACATCGATGGGGAGGAGGCCCGCGAGGTGCTGGAAGGGCTCGGATGCGAGGTCTCGAAAGAGCAGGAAGGGGCTTTCTCGGTCACGGTCCCCACTTTCCGACGCGATCTCAGGCGCGAGGTCGATCTCATCGAGGAGATCGGCAGGATCGTCGGGCTGGAGAAGGTTCCGGAGGAGGTGCCCTCCACGAACCTTCCCGGGGGTCTGAGCGTCCCCCAGCGCAGGCTCCGTACGCTCCGGCGTCTGCTCGCGGACCTCGGTCTCGCCGAGACGATAACCTATCCGTTCGGACCGGACCTCTGGGAGGAGGTATTGAGCCTGGAGGGAGACCCCGTGCGCGTCGAGAACCCGCTTAGCTCCGGGGGGCGCAACCTGCGGCGCTCGCTGCTGCCCGGGCTTCTGGAAGCGGCCGCGCGCAATCGTTCCTTTGGGGAGCGTGGTGGGGCACTCTTCGAGATAGGACGCACCTTCGAGCCCCGCAGGATGCAGGATCGCCAGGCGGCGCTGCGTTTCCGGTTCACTGGAAGGTCATCCGGAGAGGTGGACGAAACCACCCTTACGGGGGTCGTAGAGAGACCCCGTCTGGGGGTGCTCCTGTTCGGGTCTTTTCGACCGCAGGGGTGGAATGTTCCGGAGCGGAGGGCGGGATACTTCGAGGTGCGGGGCATCGCCGAGAGGATCGTACCCGGAGCCGGTTTCGACCCTCCGGGTGAAGGAGAAGTGCCCGCGTTCTTGCACCCGGGGCGATCGGCGCGGGTGTTGAAGGAAGGTCGTGAGGTCGGGTGGGCCGGCGAGCTTCACCCGGAGACGGCGGAGAGGTTCGATCTCGAAGGTGTGCCGGTGGCGTTTCTGGAGGTGGAGCTTTCCGCCTGCGACCCGGACCCCGAACCGCACTTCGAGCCGTTCGTCAACGTGCCGACGGTGGCACGCGACCTCGCGGTCGTGGTCGGGCGCGACGTGAGGGTGGGGGACATGCTGCACGAGATAGAGCGACTGCGGGTACCGATCCTCGCCGGGCTCCGGATTTTCGACGTCTACGAGGGCGAACAGGTCCCCGAAGGGAAGAAGAGCGTTGCCTTCGGGTTCACCTTCCAGGGCCCGCAGACGCTCACCGACGAGGAGGTGAACGCCGAGATAGAGCGCATCGCCTCCCGGCTGGGCGAGCGGTTCGGTGCGGAGATCAGGGGCGGCTAGCCCCGCCGGTGCCCCTCGCTTCCCACTCTTCTTTCGAGAGTGACATCAGGATGGCATCGTGCAGCTGCCCGCCGCGCTTTATGGCCTGGCGCATCCGGCCGTCTTCCCGGAACCCCAGCTTGCGGTAGGCGGAGATAGCCCGCTCGTTGAACTCGAAGACCGAGAGGCCGACCCGCTCCAGACGCAGCGTGCCGAAGGCGTGATCCAGGAGCAGGCCGATCGCCTCCGGTCCGTAGCCCTTCCCCCTGCTCTCCGGCGGTCCGAGCATGACCGAAAGATCCGCCGAACCCTTCGTCTTGTTGATGTTCACCAGGCTTATTATCCCGATCGGCTCGTCCTCTCCCCTCACGTGGATAGCGAAGGATTCCTCGGTGGGGGATGCCTCCCGGTCCCGGAAAAGCCTCTCCGACTCGCGCCGGCTCAGCGGGGCGGGGGCCCAGCTGGTGAGGTTCCATATCTCCTCGTCCGCGTACCATTCGCCGTAGAGCGGATAGTGCCGGCGTGAGTGGTGTCTGAGTTCCACCCTCTCCCCGATCAGCTTGCGTGGCCTGCGGATGAGCCTCATGACGAAACTATATCCGCTTCGGATCCTTCGTGCCATGTTAAGATTCGCTCGACATGAGGATCGTGCGGGATCGCATCGTACCCCTGGGGTTCGGCAAGTATGTCCGCTCGGACAAGATAGTGGCGCTCGTCCCCATCGAGGAGGACCGCGGTAGCGGACGCCGTACGCTGGTGTACGTCGAGGGGGTGGACGAGCCGATCGTGGCTGGGCGCACCGAGGCGACCATCCTGCGCGACATGGTCGGTGAGGAGAGCGGCTACACGGAGCTTCTGCGTGAGCTGCAGGCCCAGATAGGACAGGTGCGCCCACTTCTCAAGGCCTCGATACGCTCTGAGGCGGGACTCGACCTCGACGAGCTCTCCCGCCGGATCTCCGAGCTCGTCGGAGAGCGGTGATCCCGGAGGAGGCGCTCCCGGCCGGATTCTTCGACCGGGATCCCCGGGAGGTGGCGGTGGATCTCATCGGGTACGTGCTGATCCACCGCTCCCCGGAGGGGACCGCCTCCGGGATGATCGTCGAGACCGAGGCTTACCGTCCGGAGGATCCCGCCTGCCACGCGTACCGCGGGCCGGACTCCCGCAACCGGATGCTCTTCGGTCCTCCCGGCGTATCTTACGTGTACCTCTCCTATGGTATGCATCGTCTGTTCAACGTGGTCTGCGAGCCGGAAGGCGTGGGGAGCGCGGTGCTCGTCAGGGCCCTGCGTCCGCTGGAGGGGTTGGATCTCATGGTCCGCCGTCGTGGACGCCCGTCGCATCTCTGCGACGGTCCCGGACGGCTCGCCCAGGCTCTGGGCATAGAGCTTCACCACGACGGGTGTGACCTCACCGTCGGTCCCCTCACCATCCGCTACGGACCTCCCCCGGAAGGGGAGATCGTATCCACGACCAGGATAGGCATAAGACGTGGAACGGAGCTGCCGTGGCGGTATCTTCTGCACGGAGATCCCAACGTCTCCGTGCGACCCAGGACGCTCTGTGGACGTGGCCTCGCCCGTTCGGGTCATCTTGCCGGCAGTGGGTTGCCGTAGAAGTCGGTGGCGTCCGATCCCGAGGGAGGTTTCACGCCTTCGAATCTCTCCTTCGGTTCGCCGCGCAACGCGCGCTGCATGTAGTCGTGCCAGATGATCGTGGGGGTCGGGGTGCTGCCGGTCCGCTGCGCTTCCGGACCGATGAGACCTTCCAGGGTCTTCCCTCCCTTCGCGTATCCCATCCACACCGCGGTGGTGAGTCGCGGTGTGGAGCCGATGAACCAGGAATCGAAGAAGTTCTCCGAGGTTCCGGTCTTCCCTGCTACCTGACGCCCCGGGAGGGCGGCCTCCCGGGCTATACCCTGGGTCACGTCGCCAATCATGATGCTCAGGGTCTTCCGGGCGACGTCCTTCGGGATCACACGCTCGCCTCTTGGGCGAGCCGGGGCGTTGTAGAGGACCTTCTCCCTGCCTTTGCCCTCCTCCCGCACCACCCGGACGATCGCCCTCGGTTTCAGCCTGCGGCCTTCGTTGGCTATCGTGGCGTAGCCTTGCGCCATTTCGAGCGGTGAAGTCTCCTTCGTCCCGAGAACCACCGACGGGCCTGGATTTCTGCCGTAGTCGGCCTCGACCCCGGCCTCTCTCGCCGCTTCGACGACCTTCTCCGGGCCGTCTTTCAGGCCCCGGCCTTTCGCGTTGGTGACGAGGTCGGTGAAGACCGTGTTGTCCGACTGCCAGAGGGCGTTCTCCAGCGTGATCGGCCCGCGCTCTATACCACCGTAGTTTTCGACCTTCCAGACCTCGGTCCTGCCTCCGGGCTTTCTGAGGTGGTAGGTTTTCTTCTCCGAAACGTACTCTCTCTTCGGGCTTATGCCCTGCTCGATCGCCGCTATCAGCGCGAACGGCTTGAAGGAACTGCCCGGCTGCCGGCGACCCTGGGTCGCCAGGTTGAAGTCGGACTTCCTGCCATGACCACCGATCATCGCTTTTATGTCGCCGGTTCTCGGGTCCAGAGAGACCAGCGCTGCGTCCGGATAACCGGGGTGGGAGAGGTAGCCGGAAGGTCCATAGAGCACATCCCAGGCCGACGTCTGGTCTTCGAGGTCCAGCGTCGTGTAAACGCTCAGGTTTCCTTCCAGCACGGCGCGGGTTCCGTACCGCTTCGTCAGCTCCTGCTCGACCATCGCCGCGAAGTCTCTGGTGAGCGTCGGGGCTTCGAGCCCGCTCCTGTGTGGAGGGTTGACGGGCCATCTCTCCGGCATGGGTTCGTGGAGCGCTCTTTCGTAGTCCTGCTCCGTGATGTACCCGGCCCCGAGCATCTTCTTCAGGACGAGATCCCGCTGTTTTCGGGCGGCTTCTTTGTCGGACCCGAGCGTGGATGGCGACCACAGGAGCCCCACCAGCGTGGCCGCCTCTGCGGTAGTGAGGTCTTTCACCGGTTTTCCGAAGTAGGTCTCCGAGGCAGCCCCCACACCGTAGGCGTTGTTCCCGAAGTAGACGGTATTGAGATACTTCGCCAGGATCTCGTCCTTCGAGTAGCGGCGTTCTATCTCGATCGAGATCAGAGCCTCCCTCAGCTTGCGGGTGAGCGTGGGAGCCGGGCTGAGATAGGCATTCTTGACGTACTGCTGGGTGATGGTCGAGGCTCCCTGCACCGTTCTCCCGGCCTTCAGATCCGTGTAGAGAGCCCGGATTATCCCCCACAAATCTACCCCTCCGTGTTCCCTGAAGCGCCTGTCTTCTTTTACGACCACGGCGTTGAGCAGGCCCGGCGGCATGTCCCGAAAGGGTGTCTTGAGGTGGTTGCGCGCCGGATAGATGATGCCTATCACCCGGCGGGTGTCGTCCCCTTTGCCGAGGGGGGCCGAATATATGTAGGTGGGGCCGGTGGAGACTCCGGATGGATCTCCGAGGCGGTCGACCGCACGCATCAGGCCGATGTAGCCACCGGCGGAAAAGCCGGCTGCTGCTGCGAGCAGGGTAAGAAGAAAGAGCAGGAGGCGTCTTGATCTCACCGTTGCTCCGTCCGCCGGCCTCTTCGGAGCCCCGGCGCGTCCGCTCGTCGCACCTTTTGGACGGGGCCCGCTCATGGGGCTGGTATATTACAACAGTCTGTTTTCGCGTTGGTTGCCCATCGGAGAGCTTGAGGGGTCTTCGCTTTATGGCTGATAACACGGATCTTGAGGGTATCTTCCGCAACGCGGTGGACTTGGTGAGCCGCGAGGAGCTCGAGCAGCGCATGCGCGAAGGGCGGTTGCGCGTCAAGCTCGGCATAGATCCTACCGCACCCGACATACACCTCGGGTTCACCGTGGTCCTGCGCAAGCTGCGCGCGTTCCAGGACCTCGGTCACACCGCGGTCCTGGTGATAGGCGACTACACGGCGCGCGTGGGCGATCCTTCGGGACGCTCCAAGACCCGTCCCATCCTCTCGGTCGAGCAGATAGAGCGCAACACCGAAACCTACCTGGATCAGGCATACCTGATCCTCGACCCCGAGCGCACCGAAGTCCGGCGCAACTCGGAGTGGCTGGGCGGGCTCACCATGGCGGACATCATCCACCTGACCCGGGCCGTGACCGTGGCCCGCATCCTGGAGCGTGACGACTTCGCCAGGCGCTACGCCTCCGGCAGCCCGATCTCGCTGACCGAGCTGCTCTACCCGCTCATGCAGGCCTACGAC
>Ga0207747_1000023_pt1:0-55000 | contig 184723 bp, 188 predicted proteins | sample HigsolmetaGSP11D_FD_184839 | JGI IMG/M metagenome (GOLD analysis project Ga0207747, IMG submission 184839) | High solid enriched microbial communities from the Joint BioEnergy Institute, USA - SP1-1-D (SPAdes) | ecosystem: Engineered > Bioreactor > SSF (Solid state fermentation) >... | reverse complement strand
GAGGGAGGCTGAGAAGCCGGGGCGCCAGCCTCGGTGGAGCCGTCCTTGAGATACCTCCCTGGGCGTGTTGGTGTTCTAACCCGGCGCCGTGATCCGGGTCGGGAACAGTGTCAGGCGGGCAGTTTGACTGGGGCGGTCGCCTCCTAAAGGGTAACGGAGGCGCCCAAAGGTTCCCTCAGCACGGTCGGAAATCGTGCGCAGAGTGCAAAGGCATAAGGGGGCTTGACTGTGAGACCGACAGGTCGAGCAGGGACGAAAGTCGGGCTTAGTGATCCGGCGGTTACGCGTGGAAGTGCCGTCGCTCAACGGATAAAAGGTACTCCGGGGATAACAGGCTTATAGCTGCCAAGAGTTCACATCGACGCAGCTGTTTGGCACCTCGATGTCGGCTCGTCGCATCCTGGGGCTGGAGCGGGTCCCAAGGGTTGGGCTGTTCGCCCATTAAAGCGGTACGCGAGCTGGGTTCAGAACGTCGTGAGACAGTTCGGTCCCTATCTTCCGCGGGCGTTGGAGGCTTGAGGGGAGCGACTCCCAGTACGAGAGGACCGGAGTGGACGCACCTCTGGTGTACCGGTTGTCCTGCCAAGGGCATCGCCGGGTAGCTATGTGCGGAAGGGATAACCGCTGAAGGCATCTAAGCGGGAAGCCCACCCCAAGATGAGGCCTCCCACCCCTTCGAGGGGGTAAGGCTCCTGGTAGACTACCAGGTTGATAGGCCACAGGTGTAAGCGCCGCGAGGCGTTCAGCCGAGTGGTACTAATAGGCCGAGGGCTTAATGGTTTTCGGCTTGGCGCTATGCAGTTTTCAGAGACCGGGCCCGTTTCTCGTATGGGCGCGTTTAAAACAGAATAGCTGCTTTCGAAAGGGTGACGATAGCGGCGGGGATACACCTCTTCCCATTCCGAACAGAGAAGTTAAGCCCGCCAGCGCCGATGGTACTGCGGGGGGGACCCCGTGGGAGAGTAGGTCGTCGCCCATTTTTTATGCGCTTTTTCGGTGCTGGTTCCGAGCCCGCCGGTCTCTGGCGGGTCCTGTCTCTACGATCTGCGGTTTGTAGTATAAGGAAGGTGTGATACGGGTGAGACAGGGGGTTGCGTGAAGAACGAAGAGATCGACGAGGGGTTCGTGACGCGTCAGCGAGAGAGGCTCGAGCGGCTGCGGGAAGAGCTCGTGCAGAGACGGCGCGGCATGGAGGAGGACGAGCGGGAGCGGAGCGAGGAGCAGCAGGACGTCCAGCCGGACTCTGGGGATCAGAGCCGGTACATGTTCGATCGGGAGATGGACGCCACGATCGGGGAGCGTGCCGCCCGGCGCCTGGAGGACGTCGAACGGGCGCTGGAGAAGATCGAGGAGGGGACCTACGGGATCTGTGACGATACTGGACAGCCGATCCCGCGGGGGAGGCTGGAGGCGATGCCGGAGGCTATACGGACGGTCGAGGCACAGGAGAGGTTCGAGCGCGAGCGGCGCCCCGGACGTTAGGGGGAGGAGCAGCGGCAGAGCACCGAGAGAAGGTCGGTGGCGGATTTGCGGATCATACTGTACACGGGTAAGGGAGGCGTCGGGAAGACGAGCGTGGCGGCCGCGACCGCGTTGAAGGCGGCCTCGGAGGGGAAGAAGGTGCTCGTCATGAGCACCGACCCCGCGCACTCGCTCTCGGATGCGTTCGACGAGGAAGTCGGGCCGGAGCCCAGGCAGATGGCGCAGGGGCTCTGGGCGCAGGAGATGGACCAATCGTCGATGATCGAGGAGTACTGGGCCGAGATCCAGAACTATCTCACCGCCGTCTTCGAGTGGCAGGGTACGACCGACGTGGCCGCCGACGAGCTGGCGAGGCTGCCTGGGATGGACGAGCTCTTCGGGTTGCTCGCGGTGCGTCGGCACCATCGCGAGGGGGGCTACGACGCCCTGATCCTGGACGCTGCGCCCACGGGAGAGACCCTGAAGTTGTTGAGTTTGCCGGATCAGATGAGCTGGTATGTGGAGAAGATCCTGCCCGTCCAGCGGCGGGTCGCGAGCATCGCCCGGCCGCTCGCCCGCCGGACCAAGGCCCTCCCGCCGCTGCCCGAGGACAGCGTGTTCGCCGCCGGGCAGCGCTTCTACGACGCGCTCGCGGAGGTGGAGGAGGTGCTCACCGACAGGGAGAACGCCTCGGTGCGGCTGGTGGTGAACGCCGAGAAGATGGTCGTCGCCGAGGCCAGGCGGGCCTACACCTACCTCAACCTCTACGATTACGGTGTGGATGCGGTCGTGGTCAACCGGCTGCTGCCCGAGACCGTCAGGGACCCGTACTTCGAGGAATGGCGTCGGGCGCAGGAGCACCACATGCGCACCATCCGGGACTCCTTCGAGCCGATCCCCATCCTCACCGCGCGCCTCTTCGAGCGTGAGATGTACGGCCTCGAAGCGCTCTCGGAGCTTGCCGGAGAGATCTTCGACGGGGCGGACCCGCTGGAGGTGATGTTCCGCGGGGAGACGCACAGCATCGTCAAGCGTGACGGCGGTTACGAGGTCGTGCTGAGCCTGCCGTTCGTGGAGAAGGAGAGCCTCGAGCTCTCCAAGCGCGGTGCCGAGCTACTCGTTCGCGTCGGGAGTTACAGGAGGAACATACTGCTGCCGGACTCGATGGCGAGGCTCGCTGCGGCCGGCGCCAGTTTCGAGGACGGTAAACTATACGTGAGGTTGAAGGATGCATCCTGAAGAAGGGAAGTGGAGAGGATACCCTCTGCTCGGGGTGATCGCCTACGCCCTCGTGCCCGGAGAGCGCCGGACCCGGGCCGCCGGGCACTTCCGGAAGGCCGCGCTCGAGGCCGCTCTGGGGGTCAGGGCGCTGGTGCGCTCCGGTGAGCGCGCGTCCGGGGGTGGAAAAATTGTGCGAGAGCGGATAGACGTGGAGTAGAGGGCGGGCCCGTTGGCTTAATGTAGCCCCGGTAGTAAGATTAAACCCACCGAACCTCATCAAACACACGGGAGAAAGCATGGCGGAGAACGAACCTATCACCGGCACCTTCAGGGTGAAGAGCGGGATGGCCCAGATGCTCAAGGGTGGGGTCATCATGGACGTAGTGAACGCCGAGCAGGCCAAGATTGCCGAGGAGGCCGGGGCCGTGGCGGTCATGGCGCTGGAGAGGGTCCCGGCGGACATCCGGGCGCAGGGCGGGGTCGCCAGGATGAGCGACCCGGAGAAGATAATCGAGATCCAGGAGGCCGTCACCATCCCGGTGATGGCGAAGGTGCGCATCGGACACTTCGTCGAGGCGCAGGTTCTTGAGGCGCTCGAGGTGGACTACATCGACGAGTCGGAGGTCTTGACCCCGGCGGACGAGACCAACCACATAAACAAGTGGGACTTCACGGTTCCTTTCGTGTGTGGGGCGACGAACCTCGGGGAGGCTCTCCGGCGCATCGGGGAGGGGGCGGCGATGATCCGCTCCAAGGGCGAGGCCGGAACCGGGAACGTCGTGGAGGCCGTCAGGCACATGCGGGCGATCGTGGGCGGGATAAGGAAGCTCACCACGCTCGGTCCGGAGGAGCTGATGGCCGAGGCGAAGTCTCTCGGGGCGCCGTATGAGCTGGTCAAGTGGGTGGCACAGAACGGGAAGCTCCCGGTGGTGCTCTTCACCGCCGGCGGGATCGCCACGCCGGCGGACGCCGCCTTGATGATGCAGCTCGGGGCGGATGGCGTCTTCGTGGGGAGCGGGATCTTCAAGAGCTCCGACCCCGCGAAACGGGCGGCGGCGATCGTGAAGGCGACGACCAACTACGACGATCCGAAGGCAATCGCGGAGGTGAGCCGGGGGCTCGGCGAGGCGATGGTCGGCAGGGAGATGAGCGAGCTTCTCGAAGGGGAGCGTCTGGCGACGCGTGGCTGGTAAGGAAGCGGAGAGAGACGGCAGGCGGATAGGGGTGCTCGCGCTGCAGGGAGATGTGCGTGAGCACCTCCAGATGCTGCGCGAGATAGGCGTCGAGGCCGTGGAGGTCAGAAAGCCGGAAGACCTCCGGGGGCTCGCTGGCGTGATCGTGCCGGGTGGGGAGTCCACGACCATCGGCAAGATGATGGCCGAGGGCGGGCTCCTCGACGCCATAAGGAGCTTCTTCTACGGCGGCGGCGGCGTTTGGGGGACCTGCGCGGGGATGGTCCTCGCGGCTTCGGCCACCACCGGTCCTTCGCAGCCGCTGCTCGGGTTGATGAACGCGCTGGTCGAGCGCAACGGCTTCGGGCGGCAGGTCAGGTCTTTCGAGCGGGATCTCGAGGTGAAGGGGTTCGATCGTCCGTTCAGGGGGGTCTTCATCCGGGCCCCGTTCTTCGAAGACGTGGGCCCCGGGGTGGAGGTGCTCTCCGAGGTGGATGGCAAGGTGGTCGCCGCCCGCGCAGAGAACGTGCTGGTGACCGCGTTCCACCCGGAGCTCACCGACGACACCCGCTTCCACGAGTACTTCGTGAAGGAGGTCTGCAAGAGATGAGCGGTCATTCCAAGTGGTCTACGATCAAGCGCAAGAAAGGTGCCCAGGATGCCAAGCGCGGGGCGCTCTTCGGGAAGCTCTCGCGAGCCATAACCGTGGCGGCCCGGGAGGGGGGAGGAGATCCGGGTGCGAACCCGGCGCTCGCCCTGGCGGTGCAGAAGGCGAAGGACGCCAACATGCCCAACGACAACATCCAACGGGCCATAGACAAGGGGACGGGCGCCGGCTCCGAGGCGGAAGCCTACGAGCGGATCACCTACGAAGGCTACGCGCCGGGCGGTGTGGCGGTGCTGGTCGAGGTGCTCACCGACAACCGCAACCGGGCCGCCTCGGACGTACGATACATCTTCTCCAAGCACGGCGGGAAGCTCGGGACCACCGGGTCGGTGTCGTACCTGTTCGAGCGCAAGGGCGTGATCCTGGTCCCCAGAGAATCTGTGGACGAGGACCGGCTGATGGAGGCGGCGCTCGAAGTCGGGGCCGAGGACGTCGAGGTGCAGGAGAGCGACTACAGGATACTCACCACCCCGGAAGATTTCGCCCGGGTGCGTGACGGTCTGCGCGAGGCCGGGATAGAGATAGACGACGCCCAGCTCACGATGGAGCCGCAGAACACGGTGCCGCTCGATCCCTCGACCGCCCGCCAGACCCTGCGCCTGATCGACGCGCTCGAGGAGAACGACGATGTGCAGGAGGTCCACGCCAACTTCGACATCTCCGACGAGGTGATGGCCGAGGTGGCGGGCTGAGACCCGACCACCCGTTGGGCCACGACACCCAAAGGGGGCGGGTCATACTCGGCGTGGACCCCGGCACCGCGACGACGGGCTGGGGGGTGATACGCCAGAACGGCAATCGCGTCCGCTACGTGCAGCACGGGGCGATCACTACCCCATCCGAATGGGAGATGCCCCGGCGCCTGAACCGGCTCTTCGAAGGGGTATCTGAACTCGTAAAGGGCTACCGCCCCGATGCGGTGGCGGTGGAGGAGCTCTTCTTCAACACCAACGTGACGACCGCCATCACCGTTGGTCAGGCGCGAGGCGTGGTATTGCTTGCGTGCCACCGTGCCGGGGTAGGGATCTACGAATACACCCCGCTGCAGGTCAAGCAAACGATCACCTCCTACGGCCGGGCGGACAAGCGGCAGGTGCAGGAGATGGTCAGGACCCTGCTGAACCTGCGCGAGATCCCGCGCCCGGACGACGCGGCGGACGGGCTCGCCATAGCCCTCTGCCACGCGTTCACCTCGAGGATGTCCGGAAGGATCGAGGCCGCCCGCTAGCTGGGCGGCTCGGGGCCGCCGCGGTCGTAACCACGCATCGTCATGAAGTGTGTCGGAGTCGGCCTGTCCCTTGGACGGGGTATGGGTAAGGCCAGATCGGCGTGGGGAACCCGGTGGTGTTGTAGGATAATCGACGTATGATCGAAAGGTTGAGGGGCAGGCTCATCGAGCGGGACGACTCGGGTGTCGTGGTCGAGGTTGGCGGTGTCGGCTACCGGGTGCTCGTCTCGCGTTCGTCGCTGCGGGAGCTTCCGGAGCTCGGGGAAGAGTGTGTGCTGCACACCCGGATGGTGGTGAGGGAGGATGCGATCACGCTGTTCGGGTTCGCGGGATCGGACGAGAGAGGGGCCTTCGATGCGCTCACCTCGGTGAGCAAGGTGGGCCCGAAGCTCGCGCTCGCGGTGCTTTCGGCGCTCTCTCCGGAAGAACTGGCGGAGGCCGTTGCGAGGGGGGACGTGATCCGGCTGTCCAGCGTGCCGGGTCTCGGGAAGAAGACCGCCGAGCGGCTGGTCCTGGAACTGCGCGGCAGAGAGTTTGCGGCGTGTGGTGCTACCGTGGATGGTGGTGCGAGTTCCGGGAGGCACAGGGGGCCGTTCATGGAGGCGAGGGAGGCGCTCGTCGGGCTCGGGTACACGCTGGAGGAGGCCGAGGAGGCGCTCTCAGGGGTGCCGCAGCAGGATACGGTCGAAGGTTACGTGAGAGAGGCGCTCAGGCGGATAGGGAGCAGGCGCTAGGGTGGAAGAGTTCGACGACTTCACGGTGCGCGGGGAAGGAAGAGAGCGGCCGCTCGACCCCGGGGAATTTCCGGAGGACGACGAGCCGACCCTGAGGCCGCGCACCCTGGACGAGTTCATCGGGCAGGACGAACTCAAGGAGAACCTGAGGATCTTCGTCGAGGCCGCCAGGCGGCGGAACGAGCCGCTCGACCACGTGCTCCTGGCAGGGCCTCCGGGGCTCGGCAAGACCTCGCTGTGCTACATCCTGGCGCGCGAGATGGGGGTCGGCATCCGGATAACCAGCGGTCCGACGCTCGAGCGGGCCGGCGACATCGCGGCGATCATCACCAACCTGGAGGAGGGCGACTTCCTGTTCATCGACGAGATCCACCGTCTCAACCGGGCGGTGGAGGAGGTGCTCTACCCGGCGATGGAGGAGTTCGCGGTGGACATCGTGCTCGGGCAGGGACCCTCGGCGCGTACGATAAGGATGGACGTGCCGCGCTTCACGCTCGTCGGGGCGACGACGAGGACGGGGCTCATCACCTCGCCCCTGCGCGACCGTTTCGGCTTCTCCAGCCGGCTCGACTACTACTCGCCGGAGGATCTGGAGAAGATCGTGCTGCGCAACGCCAGGATACTCGGTGTCCCGATCACCGGGGAGGGGGCGCGCCAGCTCGCCCGGCGCAGCCGCGGGACCCCGCGGGTGGCGAACCGGCTGCTCAAGCGGGTGCGTGACTACGCCGAGGTCGTCGGCGACGGCAGGATCGACGAGAAGACCGCCCGTGACGCGCTGGCGATGCAGGGGGTGGACGGCCTCGGGCTCGACCGCATCGACCGCGAGTACCTCAGACTCATCATCGAGAAGTTTGACGGCGGGCCGGTCGGGCTCGGGACGCTCGCGGTGGCTCTGGGAGAAGCGCGGGACACGGTGGAGGACGTCTACGAGCCGTACCTGCTGCAGAGTGGGCTCATCCAGCGTACCAGCCGCGGACGCATCGCCACCCGCCGGGCCTACGAGCACCTGGGGATCCCGCTGCCGCATCGGAGCTAGGACGGACGGCTCGCGAGCCGTCCGTCCCAGGACCTCACCTCGTCAGCGGGGACGGGTGATCGCCCCCTCCGAGGCGGACGCGACGAGCGCGGCGTACTTGGCCATCACGCCGGTCTTGTAGCGAGGTTCGGGCTCGCGCCACCGCGCCATCCGGGACCTTATCTCCTCCTCGGAGACGTCCATGTTGAGGGTGCGGTTCGCCACGTCTATCGTGATGGTGTCCCCCTCTCTCAGGGCGGCGATGGGACCGCCCTGGGCCGCCTCTGGGGCGATGTGGGCGGCCATGAGGCCGTGGGTCGCGCCGGAGAAGCGGCCGTCGGTGAGCAGGGCTACCGAGTCGCCGAGGCCCTCGCCGACGAGGGCCGCCGTGACGCCGAGCATCTCGCGCATCCCGGGACCGCCCTTCGGGCCCTCGTAGCGGATTACGACCACGTCGTTCTCGCGTATCTCCCCGGCCGTCACCGCGCGCATCGCGTCCTCCTCGGAGTCGAAGACGCGCGCCGGGCCGGTGTGGAGCATCCGCTCGTGACCGGCGACCTTCAGGACGCAGCCTTCCGGGGCGAGGTTGCCGTGCAGGATGACGAAGCCGCCGGTCTTCTTCAGCGGTTTCTCGACGGGCACGATCACGTCCTGCCCCTCCGTCTCCCGGGCCTCTCCCACCTCCTCGGCCAGGGTGCGGCCGGTGACGTTGAGGCATGAGCCGTCTATGAGTCCGGCGTCGAGGAGGCGTTTGCCGAGCAGGCGGCTCCCGCCGGCCCGATCCATGTCGACCGCGGTGTAGCGCCCACCGGGCTTGAGGTCTGCGATGATGGGGGTTCGTTCGCTCACCCGGTCGAAGTCGTCTATGTCGAGCGGGATCTCCGCCTCGCGGGCTATGGCGAGCAGGTGCAAAACGGCGTTGGTCGAGCCGCCGGTGGCGGCGACCGTGGCGATCGCGTTCTCGAACGAGGCGCGGGTCAGGATGTCCCGGGGGGTGAGGTTTCGTTCCAGGAGCTGCATGACGAGACGGCCTGCTTCGCGGCAGATCTGGTCTTTGCGGGCGTCGAGGGCTGGAGGGCTCGCCGAGCCGAGCGGAGAGAGCCCGAGGATTTCGAGGGCGAGGGCCATCGTGTTCGCGGTGTACTGGCCGCCGCAGGCGCCCGCACCCGGGCACGCCACGCCCTCGAGCTCGCGCAGATCTTCGTCCGAGAATTTGCCGGCGGCGTGCGCGCCTATGGCCTCGAAGACGTCCTGGATCGTTACGTCACGGCCCCGGAAGCGGCCCGGGGCTATCGAGCCGCCGTAGATGACGAAGGAAGGTATGTTCAGGCGCACGAGCGCCATCGCGGCGGCCGGTATGGTCTTGTCGCAGCCGACGAGGGCCACGACGGCGTCGAACATCTGTCCCCGGGCTACCAGCTCGATGGAGTCGGCTATGACCTCGCGGGAGATGAGCGAGGTCTTCATGCCTTCGGTGCCCATCGTCTCTCCGTCGGAGATGGCGATGGTGTTGAACTCCATGGGGGTGGCTCCGGCCTCGCGCAGCCCTTCCTTCAGCTTTTCGGAGAGCCGGCGGAGATGGAAGTTGCAGGGCATCGTCTCGATCCAGGTGTTGGCGATCCCGACGATGGGTTTGCGGAGGTCCTCGTCGGTGTAGCCTATCGCTCTGAAGTAAGAGCGGGCGGCCGCCCGCTCGGGGCCGTCGAGGAGGATGCTGCTTCTGCGGCGGATGTTCGTCTGCATGTCCTGTCCGTGCTCCAGTCTCGCTCGCCTTCTGTCTCCTTGTGAAGCGGAGTATAGATAATGCCGGGGGGCCGGCGCCAGAAGGGGGCGTCTGTGCGAAGGGAGTGGTTTAGAATCCCGGGGATGAAGAGAACGGGAGACGGTGGCCGCGTCCTGGCCGCGCTTTCGGTCACGCTGGTTCTCTGGGCCTCTGCGTTCGCCGGGATCCGGGCAGCCATGATTTCTTACGGACCGGGGGAGGTGGCCCTCTTCAGGCTGCTCGTGGCCTCGGCGGGGCTCGCGGCCTTCGCCGCGGTGCGGAGGATGCCCCTGCCCGATCTCCGGGACGCACCGGCCATACTGGCGTGCGGGCTGTTCGGTTTTACGGTCTACCATGCGGGGCTCAACTTTGGTGAGAGGAGCGTGGAGGCCGGGACGGCGAGCCTGCTCATCGCCACGGCGCCCGTTTTCGTGGCGTTGCTGGCCCGGGTGTTCCTGGGAGAGCGCCTGAGGGCAGCCGGATGGATAGGCATGCTGGTGAGCCTGTTGGGGGCGGCCGCGATCTCTTTCGGGGAGGGCGGAGGGCACGGGTTCGACTACAACGCCCTGTCGATCCTGCTCGCTGCTTTCGGGGAGAGCTGTTACTTCGTGATCCAGCAGCGTTACCTCCGCAAGTATGGGTCTCTCGCCTTTACGACCTACTCGATCTGGGCCGGGACACTCTTTGCTCTGTTCTTTCTGCCCGGCCTGATCTCCGAGGTGCCCTCGGCTTCCGTGCAGGCTACGGCATCGGTCGTGTTCCTGGGCCTGTTCCCCACGGCGGTGGCCTACGTCACCTACGCCTACGTCTCCACCCGCGCGGGTGCCGCGGTCTCGGCCAGCTTCCTGTACCTGATCCCGGCGCTCGCGTTCCTGATCGCCTGGCTCTGGCTCGGCGAGGTACCCACGCTGCTCTCGGTGGCGGGAGGGGTGGTGACGCTCTGCGGCGTGGTTATCGTCGGCATGCGGGGGCGGACGGCGGACGCGCCGCCGCGAAAAACGAGCTCCGAGCCTTCTCGAGACGTGTAACCTGCCTTTATAAGGAGACGGATGCAGGCGGAGGTAAGGAGCATATATGCGCAGACTGGCCGTGCTGATGATCGGCCTCCTGATACTCGGCGGCTGCGGCGCCGGCGGGGGAATCCAGGGAAGCAGCAGTGCATCGAGTAGCGCCGCGGCCTCTGCCAGCGCAGGCTCCACGAGCGGGCCCGCAAGCTCCCCATCCAGCGGCGCGGCCTCTACCGGAGGCAAGGTGACAGTGGGAGGGTTTGCCGTGCGGGTCCCTGGCAAGGGGGAGGTCAAGGTCCCGAAGGTCACCGCCACCCGCGACGAGATCAAGACGTACCTGAACCAGGTCCGTCCCATCATCCGGAACACGGAGCAGCAGGTCGCACAGGTCGCCAACCTCAACGCGAAGATCAAGAACGGCAACTTCTCCGCCAGCGCCAACCTGAAGTCGGTGCAGAACGCCGAGCAGGCCACCCGGCGGGGATTCGAGAAGCTGAAGAGCGTCCAGCCCCCGAAAGACCTCCGGCCGATCCACGAGAAGCTCGTGCAGGCGTACGACCAGGCGCTGCCCGCATACAAAAACCTGGGTCAGGCGTTGCAGAGCGGGAACCTGCGTAAGATAACGACGAGCGTAGGCAAGAACCTGCCGGACGTCCAGCGGCAGCTCTTGGAGTCGCGGAAGATCCTGCGGCAGCTCTCGCGAGAGTCCGGCTGAAGCGTTCGGCGGGTTGGAGGCCCGCGGCGGGCATCGTAAAATATTTGCGTGGGACTCGAGGTAATAGGCAAGCTGCTCATCGGGGCCGCGGTGCTGCTTCTGATAATAGGCGGCCTGTTTTTGCTGCTCGGCAGGTTCGGGATGGACCGGCTGCCCGGAGATCTCGTCTTCCGGCGCGGCAACCTGACGGTCTACTTCCCGATAGGGCTCATGATCCTCGTCTCCCTCGTCGGTACGATCCTGTTGAACCTGATCTTCCGCCGGTAGTGCGCATCTCCGAGCTGGATTACGAGCTCCCGCAGGAGCTGATCGCTCAACGGCCCGCCGAGCCGCGCGATTCTTCGCGTCTGATGGTCGTGGACGCCGAAAGCGGGGAGATCTCGCACCACGTCTTCCGGGAGCTGCCGGAATTCCTCGGGGAGGGGGATGCGCTCGTCCTGAACGAGACGAAGGTCATCCCGGCGCGGCTCTACGCCAGAAGGCCGGGGGGTGGCAGGGTGGAGTTGCTCTTCCTGCGCGAAGAAGGAGAAGGTTGGGAGGTGCTCGCGCGGCCGAGCAAGCGCCTGAGGCCCGGGCTCGTGCTCGAGGCCGGCGGCGAGAAGCTCGAGGTGGTCGAAAGCCGGGGCGAGGGACGGTGGATATTGCGGGGCGACGACGTGTCCGCTCTGCTGGAGCGGGAGGGACACATGCCGCTCCCGCCGTACATCGAGTCCACGCCGGAGGCCGAGCGATCCTACCAGACCGTCTACGCCAGAAACCCCGGCTCCGCCGCAGCGCCGACGGCCGGGTTCCACTTCACCGAGAGGGTGCTGGACGACGTCGAGCGCAGGGGGGTCGAGATCGCGCGCATCACGCTGCACGTGGGGGTGGGGACCTTCACCCCGGTTAGGACCGAGCGCGTGGAGGAGCACCGGATGCACTCCGAGGAGTACCACGTGCCGGAGGCGGCGGCCCGCACCATAGAGCGGGCGCGACGGGTGGTCGGCGTCGGGACGACCGTGGCGCGGACGCTGGAGAGCTGGGCGCAGACGGGGAGGAGATCCGGTGAGTCCGATCTCTACATCTATCCCGGCTATCGCTGGCAGGCGCTCGACGCGCTCGTGACCAACTTCCACCTGCCGCGCTCGACGCTGCTCGCGATGATCATGAGCTTCGCCGGGAGCAAGGAGCTCATCCGGGAAGCCTACACTCTGGCGGTCAAGGAGCGCTACCGCTTCTATTCCTTTGGGGACGCGATGCTCATCCTCAACGGCGGGAGGAACCGGTAGGAGCCCCGGTCTCTATAGAGATCGCCGCCGTCAGCGGCGAAGCACGGGCCGGGGTGCTGAAGACGCCGCACGGCGAGGTCGAGACGCCGACCTTCATGCCGGTCGGGACCCGCGGGAGCGTGCGGGGTCTCTCGCCGGCGGAATTGAGGGCGGCCGGGGCGGGGGTCGTGCTCGGCAACACCTACCACCTCTACCTGCGGCCCGGTACGAGGGTGATACGGGAGGCGGGGGGGCTGCACGCCTTCACCGGCTGGGACGGACCGATGCTCACCGACTCCGGCGGGTACCAGGTCTTCTCGCTCTCCAGGATAAGGAAGCTCTCCGAGGATGGTGTGGAGTTCACTTCGGTCTACGACGGTTCCGTGCACTCCTTCACCCCCGAGCTGGTCACGAAAGCACAGGAGGAGATCGGGGCGGATATAGCCATGGTCCTCGACGAGTGCCCGCCGGCTAATGCGCCGTACGACTACCACGCCGACTCCATGCGCCGTACGGCACGCTGGGCGGCACGGTGCAAGGCCGTGCACGACCGACGGGATCAGGCACTCTTCGGGATCGTGCAGGGCGGGCTGTTCGCGGATTTGAGGGCCGAGAGCCTGCGGCGCACGGTCGAGACGGGCTTCGACGGCTACGCGATAGGCGGTCTCTCGGTCGGTGAGAGCCGGGAGGAGATGCTGGAGGTGCTCGGCGGGGTTGCGCCGGAGCTTCCGGCGGATAAGCCCCGCTACTTCATGGGCATCGGGGATCCGATCGGGGTGCTGCAGGTCATCGCGCTCGGGGTGGACATGTTCGACTGCGTGCTCCCGACCCGGCTCGCCCGGCACGGGGCCGCGCTCACCTCCCGTGGGAAGATCAACCTGAAGAACGCCCGCTACCGGACGGACTTCGAGCCCCTGGAAGAGGGATGTCCCTGCGAGGCCTGTTCTGGTTACAGCCGGGCGTACCTGGCGCACCTGGTGCGGGAGGGGGAGCTTCTGGGGGCGCGGCTCCTCTCGCTGCACAACGTGACGTTTCTCGGCAGGTTGTGCGGCAAGGCCCGGCAGCACATAGTCTGCGGCGACTACGAGAGCTGGATGAGCCACCGGATCGAGCTGTACGCGTCCGGGGAGGCGCGAGGGGTGCTAGAATAACTCCCCGATCTTCATGGGCAGCCGCAGAAACAACCTCCTGATCCTGGGCCTCGTCGCCCTGATGCTCGCCGCGACCGTCTATGTCATATTCATCCGGCAGCCGGTGCAGCAGGCGACCAGGCTCGGGCTCGATCTCAAGGGAGGTGTCGCCGTACAGCTCAAGGGCTACCACACCAACGGACAGCCCGTGACCCGCGACGAGATGCAGCAGGCCGTCCAGGTCATCCAGCGCAGGATAAACAGCCTCGGGGTCACCGAGCCAGAGGTCCAGATCCAGGGCCAGAACCAGGTCTCGGTGCAGATCCCCGGGCTCACCAACGAGCGTCAGGCGGTGAAGGTGATCGGGAAGACCGCCCAGCTCGGTTTCTATCCGGTCAAGGACTTCGCCGCGCAGCAATCCGTGCCCAAGGACCAGGTCAAGAAGGTCGAGAGCACGCTGCAGAAGAAGCTCAAAGGCTCCAGCGCCTATAAGAAGGGCAAGACCAAGATCCTCTTCGAGGAAGACCCTTCGCTCTCCGGCAGCGGGGTAGACGTGACGGGTTATGTAGTCCCGGATCAGCCGTCGATAACCGGAAAGGCCCTCAAGCCCAACGGTGCGAAGGTGGACTTCGACCAGGCCAACAAGCGTGTGGTCACGCTGCAGCTCACCTCCGAGGGCGGCAAGAAGATGAGCCAGCTCACCCAGAAGATGCTCACCCAGTCCCAGATGAGCGGGAAGCCTCCGCTGCTCGCCATCGTGCTCGACAACGACGTGATCAGCGCTCCTCAGGTGCAGTCCGTCCTGGCACAGAACATACAGATCTCCAACGACAGCCTGCCGCAGGGGCTGCCGGAGAACGAGGCCAAGCAGCTTCAGGTGGTGCTCAACGCCGGTGCTCTGCCGGTGAACATGAAGGTGCTCTCCGTGGAGCAGGTCGGGCCGACGCTCGGGGCCGACTCCCTGAGGAGCGGGCTCACCGCGGCGCTCGCCGGGTTCGCGCTGGTGCTCGTCTTCCTGGTCGTCATCTACCGGGTGCTCGGGCTCATCGCCGATCTGGCGCTCCTCATCTACGCTTTCTTGTTGTGGGGGATAGTCGTCGCGGTCCCGATCACCATGACGCTCCCCGGTATAGCCGGCATCGTGCTCTCGATCGGGGTGGCGGCGGACGCGAACATCGTGATCTTCGAGCGGATAAAAGAAGAGGTGCGGCGCGGAAAGTCCTCACGCACCGCGATACAGCTCGGCTACGAGAAAGGTTTCAGGGCGATCCTCGACGGGAACGTCACCACGCTCATCACGGCGTTCATCCTGTTCGCTCTCTCGACGGCGCAGGTGAAAGGCTTCGCCTTCATGCTCGCCGTGGGCGTGGTGCTCTCCATGTTCACCGCGGTCGTCGTGACACGGGCCCTGCTCGGCCTTTTGGCCGGCCGCCGGGTGCGGCTGACCCCGCCGATGATGGGGGTTTCCAGGAAGAACGTGCAGGAGAGGGGTTCCGCGGTGGGGGCGAAGTAAGCCGTGTTCGAGCGGACGGTGCAGCGCATAGACTTCGTGGGCCGGTGGAAGGTCTGGTTCGCGATCTCCGGGATACTTTTGCTCGCCGGGGTAGTTTCCATAGGGCTCGGCAGGCTCAACCTGGGCATAGACTTCGAGGGCGGGGCCAAGTTCACCGTCTCCGGCGCCACCCACCGCCTGAGCACCGGAGAGATCCGGAACCAGGTGCTCCCGAACTACGCCGCGCGGGGCGCCGTGATCCAGCCTGCGGGCAAGAACGGCTACCAGATACAGACCCCGGTCTTGAGCCAGAAGCAGATACAGCAGGTGAAGAACGACATCAAGCAGAAGCTGGGTGGGGAGGTGAGCGTCACCAGCGTCAGCCCGACCTTCGGCGGGCAGGTGCAGACCCAGGCCCTGCAGGCGATGGGGGCGGCGTTCCTGATCATCATCCTCTTCATAAGCTTCCGTTTCGAGTTCGCCTTCGCGCTGGCGGCGATTTTGGCTCTCTTCCACGATCTGCTGATGACGGTTGGTTTCTACGCGATAGTGGGGCGGGAGGTGAGCCTGATCACGGTGGTGGCGGTCCTGACGATCCTCGGGTACTCGCTGTATGACACGATCATCATCTTCGACCGCATCCGGGAGAACGCGCCCACGGTGGGCTACAATCGTCGCCGTTTCGACCAGACGATAAACACCTCCATAAGGCAGGTCATAAGGCGTTCGATATACACTTCCCTCTCGACGGTGATCCCGGTGGCGGCGCTCTTGATCTTCGGTGAGTCGACGCTGAGCGACTTCGCGTTCGCGCTCCTGGTCGGGATCATCTCCGGTACCTACAGCTCGATCTTCATCGCCTCACCGACACTCTCTCTGTACAAGGCCTGGCGGGGTGGGAAGCTGCGGCAGGCTGCTTCTTCCTCCTGATCGCACTTCGTCGGTTATCATGTGACGTTGAGGAGGCCGAAGAGAGAGCGGGAGGTGCAAGGATGTTGGACACCCTCGAGCGCCTGGTACTCTTGCAGATAGGCGCTGCGGCCGTAACCCGGGAGCGGGTCGAGCGTGCGGTGAACGAGCTGATCGAGCAGGGAAGGCTCCAGCGGGAGGAGGGACGCAGGGTCGTCGAGGAGGTCATGGAGCGTGCCAGGCAGCGCTCCGGCGGCGCGCGGTCTCTGGTCGAGTCTTCGCTACAGCAGGTTCTTCGCGAGGCGGGTCTGCCCACGCGGGAGGACTACGAGGATCTGCTCTTCAGGGTGGAGCAGCTCGAGCACCGCGTCCGCGTGCTGGAGGATCGGGGGACCACTTCCGGCGGTGGTGAGACACCTCCTGAGCCCGAGACCCCGCCCGGCGCATAGGAGAGAGGACGTGAGGAGGGGTGGCGTCTGTCCATGACGGATTCTCCCGTCCCCTCACCGGGCGGGACCGGACAGCTCACCCGCTTCTCGCAGATCGGACGGATACTCGTCCGGCACGGGTTCGGGTTCCTCTTCGATGTCCGGCGCGAGCGGCGCGAGAGCAGGGGGGTGCAGGAGCTGCTCGCCCCGAACTTCGGCGTCAGGTTGCGTCGGGCGCTCGAGGAGCTCGGCCCGACGTTCGTCAAGTTCGGACAACTCCTCTCGACCCGCTCGGACATCTTTCCGGAGAGCGTCCTCTCCGAGCTGCAGAAGCTGCAGGATGCAGCCTCCCCGGTGCCGCTGGAAGCGGTGCAGCGGGTGATCGAGGAGGAACTCGGCGCGGGGGTGGGTGAGGTTTTCTCGGACTTCGACCCCGTTCCGCTCGGGTCGGCGAGCATAGGGCAGGTGCACCGCGCCACGCTACGCGGCGGGGAGGAGGTGGCGGTCAAGGTGCAGCGTCCGGGCGCCCGGAGGCGGGTCGAGGGCGACCTCGTGCTGATGCGCGAACTCGCCAGTTTCGTCGACACCAGGCTCGGGGAGCGCCTCTTCGTGAGCGTGCGTCCCCTCGTCGCCGAGTTCGAAGGGGTCATCCGGCGGGAGCTCGACTACTCTGTGGAGGCCGAGAACGCGCGGCGTTTCGCGCACAACTTCGCCGGCACCCCGGTGAAGATCCCGGCCATCCATGCGGAGTTCTCCACGCCGCGCCTCATAACCATGGAGTTCATCCGGGGGAGGCGTTTCAACGAGCTCAGGCCGCTCTCGCTCGCCCCCGCCGAGAGGAGGCGGGTGGCCTCGATGGGGGCGGATGCGATCTTCAAGATGGCCTTCGAGGACGGTTTCTTCCACGGTGATCCGCACCCCGGCAACCTCTTTCTCACCCCCGAGGGGGAGCTCGCCCTGCTCGATTTCGGGATGGTCGGCTACATGAGCCGCAGCGACATCGACGCCCTATCGAGGCTCTTCATCGCCGTCATCCGGCAGGATGCCGCCGCGGTCCTGCGGGGGCTGGAGGATCTCGGGGTGCGCTACGAGGCCGAGGTGCGCGACGACCTGGTGCAGGAGCTCAGGGAGTTTCTGTTCAAGTACTCCGGTCTCTCGGTCGGAGAGGTCACGCTCGGGCAGGCCCTCTCCGAGCTGATCGCGCTCGTCAGGCGCTACAGGCTCCGGGTCCCGCCGGTCTTCCCGCTCCTGGTGAAGGCCCTCGTGACCGCCGAAGGGATCTCCCGCTCCATAGACCCCACGCTCAACGTCTACGAGGTGGCCCGCCCCTACGCCCGCCGCCTGCTCTCCGAGCGCACCAGCCCCGGCGCCCTCTCGCGGGCCGCCCGCGAGAGGGCCGTCGAGTACTCTCGCTACGTCGCGGACTATCCGGAGCAGGTGCACCGGTTGCTCTCCGAACTGGCGGACGGGGAGCTGGAGGTCAGGCTCAACCACCGGGGGCTCGACCGGCTGGGCTCTCAGGTCGACGTGCTCGCCAACCGGCTCGTCTTCGCGCTCGTGACCGGCGCCCTGCTCATCGGCTCTGCCCTCATCGGGGGGTTCGTGCGGGGTGGACCGCGGGTTCCCTACCTGGACGTGCCGGTGCTGGCCTTCTTCTGTTTCGTCCTCGCGGTGTTGCTCGCCGTCCTGGAGCTCACCGTGATCATCCGCTCAGGCAGACTGTGAGCTTTTCGTGGCGGCGCTGCGCAGCGCCGCCCAGTCCACATCGCGGAAGTTGTGCATCGGGCAGAACTTGGGTCCGCACATGGAGCAGAACTGTGCGCTCTTGAAGTAGTCGTCCGGCAGGCTCTCGTCGTGCATGGCGCGGGCGGTCGCGGGGTCGAGCGAGAGCTCGAACTGGCGGTTCCAGTCGAAGGCGTACCGTGCCCGGGAGAGCGCATCGTCCCAATCCCTGGCGCCGGGGCGGCCGCGTGCCACGTCCGCGGCGTGTGCTGCGATACGGTAGGCGATGAGACCCTGCCTGACGTCTTCTTTGCCTGGGAGTCCGAGGTGTTCTTTGGGTGTGACGTAGCAGAGCAGCGAGGTGCCGTGCCAGCCCATCACGGCCGCGCCTATGGCGCTCGTTATGTGATCGTAGCCGGGGGCGATGTCGGTGACGAGCGGACCGAGGGTGTAGAAAGGGGCCTCGTGGCAGACCTCCTGTTGTATCCGCACGTTCTCCTCGAGCTGGTCGAGCGGTACGTGCCCCGGCCCTTCGATCATGACCTGCACGTCCTTCTCCCAGGCGCGCTCGGTGAGTTCACCCAGCGTGCGCAGCTCGGCGAACTGGGCCGCATCCGAGGCGTCGGCGATACACCCCGGACGGAGCCCGTCGCCCAGCGAGATCGAGACGTCGTGGCGGCGGCAGATCTCGAGGATGTCGTCGAAGCGTTCGTAGAGAGGGTTCTGACGCATGTGGTGTACCATCCAGCGTGCCAGCAACCCGCCACCGCGGGAGACTATGCCGGTTATGCGTCTCTGAACCAGATGCAGATGTTGCAGCAGGATGCCGGCGTGGATCGTCATGTAGTCCACTCCCTGCTCCGCCTGTTCTTCTATTACCTCCAGCAGCAGCTCCCCGCTCAGGTCCTCGGGCTGCTTTACCCGGCTGGCAGCCTCATAGATCGGAACGGTGCCTACCGGTACGGGACTCGCCTCGATTATGGCCTGTCGGATGCGTGGTATGTCACCTCCGGAGGAGAGATCCATGACCGTGTCCGCACCGTACTCGAGGGCCGTATGGAGCTTGTCCAGCTCACCTTCTATGTCCGAGGTGGTCTGGGAGTTGCCGATGTTGGCGTTTATCTTGACGCGGGCGGCCTTGCCGATGCACATCGGCTCCAGCGAGGCGTGGTTGACGTTGGCCGGGATGATCATGCGTCCGCTGGCGACTTCCTCGCGGATGGTCTGCGGGGACGTGTTCTCCCTGCGGGCGACATGACGCATCTGCTCGGTGATCACGCCGCGGCGGGCCTGGTGCAGCTGGGTTGCGCAGCCGTCCGTCTCTCGAGTGCTCAATGTGCTCTCGCCTCCTTCCCTTCGGGACCCGGGAGGTGGCGGAGGCACGAAAAAGGCACCGGCAGATTCCACCGGTACCCACGCGTTGCCTGGTTGTTGTGACCAATCTCCCTCCGCCGGCATTACCCGGATCAGGTTCTGCGGGTCGGCGCGGCATCGAAGCGCCCTCTCAGCCCCCTTGGCCGGGAGCTCCCCGTTTCCTCCTTACGAAAAGAAGGGTAACGCTTTTGAGGGCGGGGTGCAACATCCCCGGGAGGGGGTGATGTTAGAATCTTGCTGCCATGGAGCTCGCCAGGACGACCGAACAGCCAGGACGCAACCAGGGAGAGGGTCTCACCATCTCCTCCCTCATAGAGAAAGTCTCCTCCTACAGCCCGGAGGGACGGGAGGAGGAGATAGCCGAGGCCTACCGTCTGGCGCACGCCGCCCACCGGGGGCAGACGCGCAAGAGCGGGGAGCCCTTCGTCGAGCACCCGCTCGCCGTGGCGGACATCCTCGCCGATCTGCGGATGGACACGACGACGATCATCGGGGGGCTCCTGCACGACGTCATAGAAGATACGGACGTGACCAAAGAAGAGCTCGGTGAGCTTTTCGGGAGCGAGGTCGCCGAGATCGTCGACGGGGTCACGAAGCTCAAGCGGCTCCCGTCCGGAAACCTGGAGGAGGCGCAGGCCGAGTCGCTGCGCAAGATGGTCGTCGCGATGAGTCGGGACGTGCGCGTGATCATCATCAAGCTCGCCGACCGGCTGCACAACATGCGCACGCTGGAGTACCTCCACCGCGACACCCAGATAAAGAAGGCCACGGAGACGCTCGAGATCTACGCACCGCTCGCCCACCGGCTCGGGATCCACTCGATCAAGTGGGAGCTGGAGGATCTCTCGTTCGCCACGCTGCACCCGCGGCGCTACGAGGAGATAAAGCGGCTGGTGGCCGCCCGGCGGGCCGATCGGGAGGCGTTCATCGCCCGGGTGGCCGAGGAGCTCAAAGGACACCTTGGCGAGGCCGGGATCGAGGCCGAGGTGCGCGGGAGGGTCAAGCACTTCTACTCGATCTACGACAAGATGGTCCGGCGCAACAAGGAGTTCAACGAGATCTACGACCTTGCCGGCCTGCGGGTCGTGGTGGACTCGGTGCGCGACTGCTACGCGGCGCTCGGGGTCGTCCACTCGGTGTGGAAGCCGATCCCGGGGCGCTTCAAGGACTACATCGCGATGCCCAAGTTCAACATGTACCAGTCGTTGCACACGACGGTGATGTCCAACGAGGGCAAGCTGCTCGAGATCCAGATCCGCACCCACGACATGGACGTCACCGCCGAGTACGGGATCGCGGCGCACTGGATGTACAAGGAGCGCGACGGCGGCAGCCGGGCGGACCGGCTCAACTGGCTGAAGAACATGATCGAGTGGCAGAAGGAGACGACCGACTCGACGGAGTTCATGAACTTCCTAAAGGACGAGCTGGTCGCCGATGAGGTCTTCGTGTTCACGCCCAAGGGGGACGTGATAAGCCTGCCGGCCGGCGCCACCCCGATAGACTTCGCCTACCACGTCCACACCGAGGTCGGCCACCGCTGCGTCGGGGCGAAGGTCAACGGCAGGATAGTGCCGCTCGACTCGGAGCTGGTCTCGGGCGACAGGGTGGAGATCCTCACCGGCAAGAGTGCGAGCCCGAGCCGGGACTGGCTCTCGGTGGTGCACAGCGGACGGGCGCGCAACAAGATAAGGCAGTACTTCAACAAGGCCGACCGGGAGGAGAACCTGACCTCGGGCCGGGAGAAGGTCCAGGAGCTCCTGAAGAAACGGCACGTGGAGCGGGTGCCGCAGGAAGTCTGGGAGGAGGTCGCCGAGAAGGTCAACCACCCCTCTCCGGAGGAGATGCTCACCGCCGTGGGGGCTGGTTCGCTCTCGGCAGAGAACGTGGCGAACAGGATCGCCGAGCGGGTGCTGGCGACTCAGGAGGAAGAGGAGGCCGGCGAAAAGGAGGAGCGCACGAGCCCTGCACTCGCGCCGCTGCCGCTGCCCTCCGACGGAGAGGAGACCGGCGTGCGGGTCGTCGGTTCGAGCGGGGTCCTCACCCGGCTCGCCCGGTGCTGCACGCCGCTTCCCGGGGACGAGATCGTGGGTTACGTCTCGCTCGGGCGGGGGGTGGTGGTGCACGCGTCCGGGTGTCCGAACGCCCGATCGCTCAGGGCGCGCAGCCCCGAGCGCTTCGTCGAGGTGGAGTGGGCGGCGGGGCCGGACAAGCTCTTCACGGTAGAGATCCTCGTCGAGGCGCTCGACCGGACGCACCTTCTGAGCGACATCACCCGTACGATCTCCGATGCTGGGTTGAGCATCATCTCTGCGCGGGTGGACACGATAGAGGAGCGGACGGCGCTCTCCCGCTTCGCCTTCAGGGCTTCGAGCACGCAGCACGTGAAGGACGTCATACGCAAGATCCGGGCCATCCCCGACGTCTACGACGTCTGCCGGGTCTCGCGTGACGGCACCCCGATAGAGCACTAGAGAAGAGGAGGCGCGTGAGCGAGATCGAGCAGATCACCGTGTCTTTCGGCGGCATGGACGTGAACTCCTACGTGATACACGCCCCGGAGGGTTCCATCGTCGTCGACGCCGGGGCCGAACCGCAGAAGATCCTCGGCGCTGTGCGCGGTGCCGTGGCGGCGATCCTCATCACCCACGGTCACACGGATCACATCGGAGCTCTGGAGGAGGTGCGTGGAGCGAGCGGAGCACCCCTCTACATGCATCCGCTCGACGCCGAACCCGCCGGCATCGAGGACTACGAGCCGCTGCAGGACGAACAGGAGCTCCATCTCAGCGGAGAGGTGATCCGGGTGTTGCACACCCCGGGACACTCACCGGGCGCGGTGACGTTCGTCGTCGGGGATGACCAGATCGTGGGGGACCTGATCCTCCCCGGGAGCGTCGGCAGGACCGACCTGCCGGGGGCTTCCTGGGAGGAGATCGAGGTCTCGGTGCGCAAGGTGATGGCGCTCTGGAGCGAAGAGACCCGGCTCTATCCTGGTCACGGACCCATCCTGGAAGCGCAGGAGGAGCTGCGGAGGAACCCCTACCTGCCACCGGTGGTGGGACGGTGAGCTTCCGCAGGCCGAGAGGAACCTACGACGTATATCCCGGCGGGCGCGAGCCGCACGAGCGGCCCGAGCTCTGGAGCCGCGTCTACGAGGTGGCGCGGGAGCTCTTCCGCACGCACGGATACACCGAGGTTCGCATGCCGATCTTCGAGGATGCCGAGATCTACGCACGCAGCGCCGGAGAGGCCTCGGACATCGTGCGCAAGGAGATGTTCACCTTCGAGGACAAGGGCGGCAGGCTCATGGCTCTGAGGCCCGAGGCGACCCCCGGGATCGCGCGCGCCTACATCGAGCACGGGCTCTACAAGCTCGCCCAGCCGGTCAAGATGTGGTACATGGGCCCGATCTTCCGCCACGAGCGCCAGCAGAAGGGCCGCTACCGCCAGCACGTCCAGATCGACGCCGAGGTCCTGGGATCCGCCGACCCGCTGGTCGACGCCGAGGTGATAGCGCTCCTCTACCGGCTGCACCAGGCCGTGGGGGTGCGCGATGAGGTCGTCTACCTGAACAACCTCGGGGACTTCGAGACCCGCCGGAACTACGCGCCGGAGCTCCGGGCTTTCCTGAAGAAGCACATCTCCGAGCTCGACCCCGACTCGCGCGAGCGCATCGACGTGAACCCCCTGCGCACGCTCGACTCGAAGGACCCGAACACCCGAGAGGTGCTGGCTGAAGCCCCCTCGATCCGGGACTTCCTCAGCCCGGAGGCCGACGAGCATTTCACGGCGGTCAGGGAGGCACTGGAGGCGCTCGGCGTGCCCTACGAGGTGGACGAGAGGCTGGTCCGGGGGCTCGACTACTACACTTTAACGGTCTTCGAGGCGAAGAGTACCTCTTTGGGGGCCCAGGACACGGTCGGGGGAGGGGGGCGCTACAACAACCTGATCTCTGACCTCGGCGGCCCGGAGACGCCGGGGATAGGCTTCGGCACCGGGGTGGAGCGCATCCTGCTCGCCGCCGCGGAGGGGGAGCCGGAGGCGCCCGGCGTCGACGTCTTCTTCGCCACGCTCACCCCCGCAGCCCGCATTCCGGCGCTCGAGCTCGCGAGCCAGCTGCGCGGGAGGGGGGTGCGCTGCGAGCTGGACTACGCCGGGAGGAGCGCGAAGGGGCAGTTCAAGCAGGCCGACCGGCTCGGGGCCTCCTTCACGGTCGTGATCGGTGACGACGAGCTTTCTTCCGGCGAGGTGACCCTGCGCGACATGCGAAGCGGCGAGGAGCGGCGCATCCCAATCGCGGAGGGGCCGGGGCGGCTCCTGGAGGAGATCGGGGGCTGACGACGGTACCCGCAGAGCTCGTCCGGGCGTTGCGGCAAACCTCCGCGGTTGCCGTACTCACCGGATCGGGCGTCTCCGCGGAGAGCGGCATACCTACCTTCCGGGGAGGCGGGGATTCCCTCTGGAAGCGTTATGACCCCCGGGAGCTCGCCACCCCGGAGGCGTTCTCGCGCGACCCTCGCCTCGTGTGGGAGTGGTACCTCTGGCGCCGGTCGCTGGTGGTCGGAGCCGAGCCCAACCCCGCGCATCTCGCTCTCGCGGAGATGGAGGGATTCTTCTCTTCCTTCACGCTCATCACCCAGAACGTCGACGGGCTGCACGAGCGGGCGGGGAGCCGCAACGTCCTGGAGCTGCACGGGAATATCCTGCGCTCGAGGTGCACGGCCGAGGGAGAGATCTCGGAGCCGCGGCGGCAGGAGGTGCCGCCCCGCTGCCGGCGGTGCGGGGCCCTGCTCAGGCCCGACGTGGTGTGGTTCGGGGAGATGTTGCCGGAGGGGCCGGTGCGGGCAGCGTTCGAGGCGTCCAGCTCGTGCGGGGTCTTCTTCTCGGTCGGCACCTCCTCTCTGGTCTACCCGGCCGCGGCTCTTCCGGAGGAGGCCAGGGCCTCCGGGGCGATCCTGGTCGAGATCAACCCGGAGGAGACCCCGCTCACCCGACGGGCGGATTTCTCGTTCAGGGAGAGCGCATCGGTGGTGCTCCCCGAATTAGTGAAACGCCTCCGTGCGCAGGGTGATTATTGAGCCCCACCCGGACCGGGCGGATAATGTCTTCTGTAACGAATACCGGGCGGGTAAAGGGCTGGGATCCGGGCGGGGGGCGTGGAGGTGTGAGCTCCCGCTGGGCGGCGCGTCTTTTCGTGCTGGTCTGGCTGGTCTACCTCGCCTACCCTCTATCCAGGGTCTTCTCCGGCGGCGAGGGGGTCTCCGTGGTGGTGCAGCTCTCCGGAGCCGCCCTCTTCGTCGCGGTCTACCTCTGGGTCGTGCTTTTCGAGCGACCCTACTGGAGAGGAACGGACCCCCGTCGGGTGATCAACCACAGGGTTGCCGTTGGCACCCTGTCTGCGGTCGCTCTCTCGTTGAGTTTGCTTTACGGGGGCGTCTGGGCCGGGCTGTTCGTCTACGCGAGCGTCGCCGCCGGTATATCTCTCCCGTCGCGGGAGGCGCGTCCTGTCATCGCGATGCTCACCGTGGCGGTGGCTGTCTGCTGCCTGGCCTCCGGCATGTCCTGGACCGGTGTCGGGCAGTTCGTGTTGCTCGTCGGGGGGATAGGTTTCGGGCAGGTGCTCTGGTCTCGTCTGTTCTCGACCGTCAGGGAGCTGGAGGCGGCCCGTGAGGAGATAGCCCGGCTCGCGGTGGCGGAGGAAAGGTTGCGCTTCGCGCGTGATCTGCACGATCTGCTCGGTCACAGCCTCTCGCTCATCACGGTCAAGAGCGAGGTGGCGCGAAAGGTCGCCGACAGAGATCCCAGGCGTGCCACCGCAGAGATGCGTGAGGTAGAAGAGATCGCGCGTCGGGCCCTTGGTGAGGTCAGGGAGGCGGTCTCCGGATATCGCAGGCCCGCTCTCGAGGCCGAGATCGCGGGCGCCGCCCAGATGCTCGAGGCCTCGGGGATCTCCTGCAGCGTAGACCTTCCGGAAGGGGATCTCCCCGAAGCTGTCCGGGAGACCTTCTGCTGGGTGATACGGGAGGCGGTGACGAACGTCATCCGCCACAGCGGGGCTCGCAGGTGCCGGATCTCGGTGGGGTGCGAGGGTGAGGTCTGCTTCGTCGAGGTTCGTGACGACGGACGGGGTGTGGTGGAGGGTTTTGCGGCCGGGAGCGGGTTGGTCGGGCTCTCCGAGCGCCTGCGTGCGCGGGGAGGGACCCTGCTGGCGAGCAACCTCCCGCCCGGCGGGTTCAGGGTACGGGCCGAGCTTCCGTGGCGGGATTCCGTACCGAGAGCGGCTGATACTCTTCGACGGTGATCCGTCTTGGGATCGGCCCACGGTCCCGGGGCAACGGGAATGGGCTGGCGACCTCATCCTCTGGCCTGCGGGCGTGTCACACGCCCCGGCCTGGTCCGTCGAGGAGGTGAGGGCGGAGCGAGGGATGTCCGCCGGGCGCTTCCAGGGTTCTCGACGTAGATTCCCTTCATCCCGTACGGGGTGGTCCGCGAGGTAGATGCCTCTTCCCGAAGGGAAAGGAGCATCTTCGGTCGGAGATGGAGGGTACACTCGAATTGGGTATCGACGATCACGTGGAGGAACTCGTTTGGTGGAGCGAGACGTCGCCGAGCGTGTCTACGAGTGGGTGACGGACGAAGATGCCGAAGGCAGCGCCTGCGAGGGCATACCGGAGGAGGCCTGCAGGGAGGCTCCGCGGAGCTTTCTGCTCAACCTCGCCAATGGCGCGGCGACGAAGCTCGCCGAGCAACTCGCCAGCCCCGACCTGGTCCTGGTGTGGTTCTTGAGCGTGCTGGGTGCTCCGGTTTTCTTCTCCGGGATGCTGGAGCCCGTGCGTCGGGGAGCGGCGATGTTCCCGCAGCTGGCGGTGTCGGGGCGTATGCGGGCGTATGGGAGACGTAAGTGGTTCTGGGTCGGGGCGGGCGTGTTACAGGCCGTCACGCTCGTGGTCATGCTCGTCGCCGGACTGGTGTTGAGCGGCGGGGTCGCGGGTGTGGTGATCGTCGCCGCGCTGCTGGTCTTCAGCGTGGCGAGCGGCGTCGGCTCTGTGGCCTTCAAGGACGTGATGGGCAAGACCATACCGAAGGGTAAGCGAGGCCAGCTCTTGGGACTTCGGTCCTCGATCGGGGGCGCCCTCACCATAGCTGCCGGGTTGGTCCTCTACGGCGTGGTGGCCGGGGCGAACGGGGTGGCGCCGTTCGTTGTCCTCCTGGGCTTCGCCGCGGTACTGTGGGCCCTCGCCGCCGGGTTGTTCGCGCGGATCGAGGAGCAACCCGGCGCTACGGGAGGGGGACGGAATGCCCTCAGCGAGCTGCGCCACGGGTGGAGGCTGCTCACCGGCGTTCGCGGGTTCAGATGGTTCATACTCAGTCGAGGGTTGCTGCTCTCCGCGGAGCTCTCCATACCCTTCTACACCCTGCGCGCTCGTCAGATCACGGGTGCGGGCAGGGGGTTCGGTCTCTTCGTCGTGGCGCTGGGGGTGGCCGCCTTGATAGGGGGACCCGTCTGGGGGCGCATCTCCGACCTCGTCTCGAGCCGTCTGGTGCTGGTAGCGGCCGGGCTGGTGGGGGCCCTCGCTGCGGCGGGGGCGCTCTCGTTCGGGATCTTCTCCTCCGGTCGGTCGAGCCCTTATCTCTACGCCCTGATCTTCCTGGTGGTGGGTTTCGCCCGGGATGGGGTACGGGTAGGGAGGAAGAGCTACGTGGTGGATGCTTCCCCGCCTGACGAGCGGCCTCTGTACACGGCGACGGCGAACACCGCTTCCGGTGTGCTCACCTTCATGTTCATCACGCTCGGGTTCTTCGCTCAGGCTGCGGGGGTGGGTGCGACGCTGGCGGTCTTGCTGGTGCTCGGGTTGCTGGGGGCCGCCGCGGCCTGGCGTATGCCCGAGGCTGGGGAGATGGTCGGATAGCGCGAATCCCGGAGCGTGTTCGCTGGCTTCACGCGTCTTTGTTCTCTGTACGACCAGCTGTTACGTCCGGCCTCGACCGCTGAGAGCGCCAGTCGCGATGTTCTACAGCGACCGGCGCTCCGCCGAGCACGCACCATCCGGTGCCAGCGGCTCCACGGCGGAAGGTCCATGCGTGAAGACGGTCGCTCTCTATTGCCTTCGACTGCGAGGCGTCGCTCATGCGGTTCTCCCGATCCCGTGCGAGCCGGCAGGGCTCACGGTGACCGTCTGGCTACTCCACCTCCCGGCCGGTCTTTATCTTCACCCCCTCGAAATCGACCTCTACGGTTTCGGTGAACCGCATTCCGTTCTCCTTGTCGTGGCGGTGAAACTCCGGGGGTTCTATCCTGACCCTCAGGGTGTACTCTCCGTCTCCAGGGACGTGCCAGTTCCTGCCGTAGTGGTAGAGCCAGGGGTGCCACAAGAAGGGTTGAAGATGGGTGCCGACCTCTTCGCCCGCGGCGTCCACGAGGGTGGCGTGCACCTCCAGTCCGGGGATGAAGCGACCGTCCGATCCATCCCGTACCGAGACTTCTACGTGGACGTTTTCTTCCTCGGATGGGTTCTGCCACTCCAGGCGCCCGTCTCGCATGTGGTACATTCCCTCGGCCCGCTCGACGGCGTAGCCGACCAAGTAATCACCGGCCCGCTTCTCCCCTCCATCATCGGCCACCTCTCGTGTCATGTGCTCCAGCGCCTTCTGCAGGGCCTTCCCCTGCTCCCGTGCCAGGTCCAACTGCTCCTCGGTCGCCTCGTCGCTGGGACGCATAGGCGGCCGGGACGACCGTTCCTCCCGGTGCATGTGTGTTCTCTCCTTTCGTCCGTTGCCGCTTCTTACGGATATCCTTCCCGGTCTGGATAAAACCGGGATGAAGCTCGGTTAAGCCGGGATAAAGAGGAGATTAAGCTGGCTTAAACTCATCCGTTCGTGCCGCCGGGTTGGCTTCGGGAGACGAGATCATTTCTTGCGCCGAATCGCTATGTGCAGCTCCCTGAGCTGCTCCTCGGTGACCGGGGAGGGGGCATCCATCATCTCGTCGCGGGCAGCCTGGGTCTTTGGGAAGGCCATCACCTCGCGTATGTTCGGCTCGTCGCGCAGCACCATGACGAGCCGGTCTATCCCCGGTGCTATCCCGCCGTGCGGCGGTGCCCCGTAGCGGAAGGCCCTCAGGATGGCCCCGAAGCGGCGCTCGGCCTCTTCTCTGTGTATCCCGATCACGTCGAAGACCTTCTGCTGCAGGTCCGGGCGGTGGATCCTGATGCTCCCGGAGGCGAGTTCGACCCCGTTGGCGACCAGGTCGTAGAGCTGCCCGGTGACCTTCAGGGGGTCGCTCTCGAGCAGAGGGATGTCCTCCTCGCGCGGCATGGTGAACATGTGGTGCATCGGCTCGATGCGTTTCTCTTCCTCGTTGTACTCGAAGAGGGGGAAGTCCGTAATCCAGCAGAACGCGAGCTCGTCTTTGTCTACCAGACCGAGCCGGTCGCGCAGGTGGAGCCTGAGGCGGCTGAGGCTCTCGAAAACGACCGGGTCCCGATCGGCGACGAAGAACAGCCAGTCTCCTTCCCCGGCGCCGAGCTTCTCGCGCAGGATGCGCTGCTCTTCCCCGGAGAAGAACTTGGCGATCGGGCCCGAGAGTCCATCGCGGGTGACCCTGAAGTGGGCGAGCCCGCGCGCCCCGCCCTCGGAGGCGACGGCGGTGAGCTCGTCCATCTCGCGTCGGGTGAGGTCGCCGAGTCCGGGGACCGAGATGCCGCGCACCGACCCGCCGGATTCCACCGCCCCCCGGAAGACTTTGAACTCGCTCGTTCGAGCCACCTCGGAGACGTCGGCGAGCTCGAGCCCGAAGCGTACGTCCGGCTTGTCGGTCCCGAAGCGGCGCATCGCCTCGGCGTAGGTGAGGCGGGGGAAGGGCTTGCTGGCGAGGCGCTTGTCGGTCAGCTCCTCGACTATCCCGGTGTAGAGCTCCTCGATGAGCTCCAGCACCTCGTCCTGGGTAGTGTAGCTCATCTCCAGATCGAGCTGGGTATGCTCCGGCTGACGGTCGCCGCGCTGGTCCTCGTCGCGCAGGGCGCGGGCGATCTGGAAGTAGCGCTCGAAGCCGGCGACCATCAGAAGCTGCTTGAACTGCTGCGGGGATTGGGGCAGGGCGTAGAACTCCCCGGGGTACAGGCGGGAGGGGACGAGGTAGTCGCGGGCCCCTTCCGGGGTGGAGGCGGTCAGAAGCGGCGTCTCTATCTCGACGAAGTCCCTCTCGGAGAGGTAGTCCCGGATGTACTTGACGACCCGGTGTCGGAAGATGATGTTCTCCTTCATCCGCTCGTGGCGCAGATCCAGGTAGCGGTAGCGCAACCGGAGCAGCTCGTCTACCGGACGCTCGCGGTCGATCTCGAATGGGGGGGTCTCGGAGGTGTTCAGGATCTCCAGCGAGGTGGCTTCTACTTCGATCTCCCCGGTCGGGAGTTCGGGGTTCTCGTTGCCCTCCGGTCGCCTCCTCACGGTCCCCGACACCGAGATCGACCACTCCGGTCTCAGGCGCTCGGCGGCCTCGAAGGCCTCGCCGTGTTCGGGGTCGAAGACTACCTGCGTTATCCCCCAGCGATCGCGCAGGTCTATGAAGATGAGCCCGCCGTGGTCCCGCCTGCGGTTCACCCAGCCGGCGAGCCGCACCTGCCTTCCCGCGTCGTCGGCCCGCAGCTCGCCGGCCGTGTGCGTCCTGTAGGGGTTCGCGCTCCCGATGGCGTGGTCTTCGCTCCGCAACGTCTCTCCTCTCGGTTTTCTACTTCCTTCGGTGGTCAAATAACAGATCGTAACGCATCTCCGGCGCTTCCGGGCCGCGTCTTCGCGGGTGATCTCGCTTCACCCTGGGTTAAAATCAGGCTCGTATGCGTGATCGGGTGTCTCGTGGGGGAGAGGAGAGCTGAGAAGCCGGTTGTTCAGCCTTGTGTTGGCCTCGCTCGTGTTCCCGCTGCTCCTCGCGGGTTGCGGGGGGAACTCGAAGGGGGCTTCGTCCCCGGTCTCCGGCTCCTCTTCCCGGGCGAGCGCTCCTTCTTCGTCATCGATCCATTCCCCCGGAGCCCCGCGAACCGGTACCGCGTTCGTGCTCAACGAGAGCCAGCCGGTACCCAAGAGTTTCAAGCTCGCCTACGGGCGCAAGGAGCCCATCGTGGTGCTCTTCTACGAGAAGGGGCAGAACCCGTTCTACCCGCAGGGGCTTGCGGTGGACTCGGCGGTGAGATCGTACCTGGAGAGCCTGGAGGGCCGCTATCGGGGGATCGGTTACTTCGCCTACGACATAAACGACCCGCAGGGCTACGGCTCGCTCGCCGCCCAGCTCGGCATCGGATACACCCCGTCCGTGACCTTGCTCGCTCCGAGCGGCGGGCACTACGTGATACGCGGCGTCTACACCGGGTACGTGCCACGGAGTCTGCTCGCGCAGGCTCTCTACGATCTCTCCGCCTCTCGCGGAGCCTGAGGAAGTGACTGCAAAACCGGCTTCCTGCGTTAAACTAGCCGTGATGCAGGGCAACGGCGTCTACCTCGACTACGCGGCGACCTCCCCGCTCGACGAACGGGTTCTGCAGGCCATGCTCCCCTACCTGAGGGAGCCCGCCGGCAACCCCTCCTCCCTGCACTCCTTCGGTGCGAGCGCCTCGGAGGCGATCGAGGAGGCGAGGGGGAAAGTCGCGGCGATGATCGGCGCGTCCCCCGAAGAAGTGATCTTCACCTCCGGCGGCACCGAGTCGGACAATTTGGGCGTCCTGGGGCTGGCCCGATCCGATCCCGGAAAGCGCCACGTCGTCGTCTCGCCCGTCGAGCACGCGGCGGTACGCGAGTGCATCGCGGGCCTGGAGCGTGACGGATATGAGATAAGCCGTCTTACGGTCGACGGATACGGGATGGTCGACCCCGGGGACGTCGAGCGCGCGCTGCGCCCCGACACCGCGCTCGTCGCGGTGATGTGGGCGAACAACGAGGTCGGGACCGTGGAACCCGTGGAGGAGATAGCGCGGGTGTGCGCGGAGCGTGGTGTGCCGCTGCACGTGGACGCGGTGCAGGCCGCGGGCCGGCTCCCGATGGACACGGGGCGGGTGCCGCTCTCGACGCTCGCGCTCTCCTCGCACAAGCTCTACGGCCCGCAGGGCGTCGGGGCCCTGTACGTTCGTGAAGGGGTGCGCCTGGAGCCGGTGGTCCACGGCGGGGGACAGGAGCGGGGCCTGAGGAGCGGCACGGAGAACGTCGCCGGGATAGTCGGCTTCGGCGAGGCCGCCCGGCTCGCCGGGCTCGAGAGGGAGCAGCGTGTGCGCCACGAGAGGGAGCTGCGGGACCTGCTGATCGCCGGGGTGAGCGAGATCCCCGGTGTCCATCTCCGTGGACACCCCGAGGAGAGGCTCCCGAACAACGTCCACCTGACCGTCGAGGGGGTCGAGTCGGAGAGCCTGGTTTTGATGCTCGACGCCCTCGGTTACGCCATCGGGCGCGGGTCGGCCTGCGCCTCGAGCGGGCACAAGGCATCCCCGGTCCTGCTCGCGATGGGGATAACGGAAGAGGAGGCGTTTTCGGCGGTGCGGGTAACGGTGGGCAAGGATACCTCCCGCGATGACGTGAGCGGCTTCGTCGGAGCCTTCCGCGAGGCGGTCGAGCGGCTCAGGGAGCTCTCGCCGGTCCGTGTGAGGTAGAGAGGAGTATATGCCCGAGCGCTACAGGCCAGAGGTCATAGAGCATCTCGTGCACCCGCAGGGGGTCGGTGAGGTTAATCAGCCGGACGGGTGCGGGGAAGCGGGCGACGCCGCCTGCGGCGACGTGGCCCGCTTCACGCTGCGGGTCGAGGACAGCCGCCTCTCCGAAGTGTGTTACAAGGTCTACGGCTGCGCGGCGTGCGTCGCCGCCGGGTCCGCGCTCGTCGGCCTCGTGCGCGGGCGGCACCTGCTCGAAGCGGCGCGCGTCTCGAGGGCTGACGTCGAGGAGGTTCTCGGCGGACCGCTCCCGGAGGGCAAGGAGCACGCGCTGACGCTCGTCATCGACGCCCTGCACAGGGCGTTCGAAGATTATCTCGACCACCGGGCGGACGTCCTGCTCGGCGGAGGATACACCGACGGCTCCGCCGGTGAGGAGGGGACCGTCGTCGCGGCGATGAGCGGGGGGGTGGACTCCGCGGTCACCGCGCTGCTTCTGAAGGAGGCCGGCTACCGGGTCGCCACCGTGACCTTCCGGCTGCACGACGGGGAGCCGGGCAGCCGCTCGTGCTGCTCCCCGGATACCGTCCTCTTCGCGCGGGAGACGGCGCACCGCATGGGGCTGCCCCACTTTACGCTCAACCTCAAACGCCTCTTCGAGCGCCGGGTGCTTAGCGACTTCGTGGGCTCCTACGCCGCCGGCCGTACCCCGAACCCCTGCGTGGCCTGCAACGCCCACGTCAAGTTCCACGCCGCGGCTTTCCTCGCGGACATGCTGGGGTTCAGGCACATCGCCACCGGACACTACGCCCGCGTGGCCGAGACGCCGTACGGTCCCGCGCTGGCGCGCCCGAAGGATGAGAGAAAGGACCAGACCTACGTCCTCTGGCCGGTGCCCGAAAAGCTGCTTCGGCGAACGGTCTTCCCGCTCGGAGACTACGAGAAGAGTGAGGTGAGGGCCATCGCGGCGGACCGGGAGCTCGCCGTCGCCCACACGCCCGAGAGCCAGGACATCTGTTTCATACCCGACGGCGATTACCGTCGCTTCGTGCGCGAGCGGGTGACGAGCGGACCAGGGGAGGTCGTGGACCGCAGCGGTCGGGTGCTGGGGCGTCACGAAGGTATCGTGAACTTCACGGTGGGACAGCGCCGGGGGCTCGGCGTCTCCACGTCCACGCCGCTCTACGTGACCGAGGTGCGTCCGGAGTGCAGGCAGGTCGTCGTGGGACGCAAGAGGGACCTGCTGGTGTGGGAGATCTTGGTCGGGGAGACGAACTGGTTCATGGATCCCTCGGAGGCGGACTCCGTGCAGGTTCGCTACAACGGATCGCAGCTGCCCTGTCGGATCAAGCGGGAGGGGGAGAGCTGGCTGGTACGCCTCGAAGAGCCGACGATGGCGGTTGCGCCCGGACAGTCGGCGGTCTTCTACGCCGGGGAGAGGGTCGTGGGAGGGGGTGTGATCCTCCGGCGCGGCCGGGGATGACCGGTGGGCGCCGGGGTGAGGTGCGTTTATAATCGCTTTTGAGGCTCTGTATCCTTCCTGTGGGCGCGTCGAGAAGGGGGTGTAGGTTCGGCCCGCGCCGGTGTGATAGAAGGTATCTCCTCCGGCATCGCCGGGCCCTGGTGCGCCGGAAGGAGGTGCGGTGCGAAAAGACGATCGACCTCCCGAAGAGGAGGGTATAGCGTGACCGAGAACAAAGCGCACGAGTACACGTACCTCAAACTACCTCCGGAGAGGGAGCTGAGATCCTGCGTCGGGCTGGTGCTCGCCGGGATGGCGGCAAGGGCCAGGATAGGGGTCGGAAACCTGGATGAAGCGATAGAGCTTCTCGAGGGGTTCCACTCCGAGAGCGGCCCGACCCGCTTCCGGTTCTTTCTGGACGAGGAGCGAGTGGTGGCTGAGGTCGAGGATCCGGCGGAATCTGGCAACTGGCGCTCCGTGGTAGAACTGGTCTCGTGAGCGAGCGGAAGTACCGCAGGCCGGACAAAGCGCGCACCCGCAGGCTGCTCGTCCGCTATCACAAGGAGGGCGACCGCCGGGCCCGCGAGCAGGTGATAGAGGAGCAGCTGCCCCTGGTGGAGTTCCTCGCCCGGCGCTTCGCCGGGAGGGGAGAGCCGATAGACGACCTGGTGCAGGTCGGCTCTGTGGGGCTGGTGAAGGCCGTGGACCGCTTCGACGTGGACCGTAATATCGAGTTCTCGACCTACGCCACCCCGAACATCCTCGGCGAGATAAAGCGCTATTTCCGGGACAAAGGCTGGGCGATGCGGGTGCCGCGTGGTCTGCAGGAGCTGCGGCAGTCAGCGAAAGAGATGATCCGGGAGGAGACCGTCAGGACGGGCCGTTCGCCGACGATGCAGGAGCTGGCCGAGAGGCTCGATACCGACGTCGAGAACGTCGCCGAGGCTCTCACGCTGGGCCGGGCCTACAACACGACGAGCCTCGACGCCCCGGTCAGCCAGGAGGATTCGGAGGGCGACACGCTGCTCGACCTGCAGTCCGAGGAGAGCTCGCCGATAGAGGGGGTGGAGGACAGGATCCTGCTCGAATCAGCCATGGAGGGACTCGACGAGCAGCAGCAGCGGATACTCAGGCTCAGGTTCGACGAGGGCAAGACGCAGACCGAGATTGCGAGGGACATCGGGGTGAGCCAGATGCACGTCTCGCGGCTCCTCCGCCGTGCCATAGCGGACCTCAGGCGCGAGCTCGAGTCTCTAGAAAAGCAGAGCTAGGCCGGTACAATACCCGCAGGATGCAGAGCAGAGAGATAAGACGAAGGTTCCTGGACTACTTCGCCGACAGGGGGCACAGGGTCTACCCGAGCTGGCCGCTCATCCCGCAGAACGACCCGACCGTGCTCCTGACGACCGCCGGGGTGCAGCAGTTCATCCCGTATTTCCTCGGCCAGGAGAAGCCGCCCGCGCCCCGGGCCGTGAGCGTGCAGAAGTGTTTCCGCACGCAGGATCTCGAGGACGTGGGCGACGCCTCGCACCTGACGTTCTTCGAGATGCTCGGCAACTTCTCCTTCGGCGACTACTTCAAGGAGGAGGCCATACGCTTCGCGTGGGAGTTCCTCACGCAGGAGCTGGGGCTTCCTCCGGAGAGGCTCTGGGTGACGATCTTCGAGGGGGACGAGGACGCTCCCGAGGATCTCGAGGCCAGGGAGCACTGGATGTCCGTCGGGGTGCCGGAGGAGAAGATCTTCGGGCTTCCCAAGAGCGAGAACTGGTGGGGTCCCGTGGGCGAGACCGGCCCCTGCGGACCCTGCTCGGAGGTCTACTACGACTACGGCGAGGAGTACGGGCGCGGCGACCCGCTCGAAGATGCCAGGTACGGCCCCGGCGGGGAGGAGGGAGATTCGCGCTTCCTTGAGGTCTGGAACCTCGTCTTCAACCAGTACGAGAGGCGCAAGGACGGCTCTCTCGTCCCGCTCTCCCAGAAGGGGATAGACACCGGCATGGGCCTCGAGAGGATCTCGGCCGTCTGCCAGGGCGTGCGATCGGTCTACGAGACCGACCTCTACGCTCCCGTGCTCGAGAAGGTGCGCGAGTACACCGGCGTCTCACTCGGGGACGGCGAGGAGACCGACCGTTCGCTGCGCATCCTCGCCGACCACGCCCGCAGCATGGCCTTCCTCGTCGCGGACGGCGTTCGGCCCGGCAACCAGCGCCGGGAGTACGTTCTCAGACGCATAATACGCCGGGCGACGCGGGAGGGGTACGCCAGGCTCGGCCTGGGGCCGGAGCAGATCGCGAGCCTCGCCGGAGAGGTCGTGGGGTACATGGGCGGGTTCTATTCGGAGCTCGAGCGGGCGCGGGAGGACATCCTCCGGGTCGTCGAGGTGGAGGCGCGGAGGTTCGTCGAGATCTACGACTCCGGGATGCGGACGCTTGAGGAGGAGATCTCGCGGCTCGATGGCGGCAACTTCCCCGGGGAGGTCGCCTTCACGCTGCACGACACCTATGGTTTTCCGGTCGAGATCACGCGGGAGGTTCTGGCCGAGCGCGGCATCTCGCTCGATGAGGCCGGGTTCCGGCGGGCGATGGAGGAGCAGCGCAGGCGGGCCAGGGAGTCGCTCGGGAGCCACGAGCGGGTCGTGGCCGCCTTCCGCGACCGGGAGATAAAGAGCCGCTTCGTCGGCTACGAACGGGAGCAGACCGAGACGCGGATCGTCGCCGCGGAGCCGGTCCCCGGCGCCCGGGACGAGTGGTATCTGGTGCTGGAGGAGAACCCGTTCTACGCCACCGGGGGCGGGCAGGTCGCGGACACCGGCTGGATCTCCTGCGAGGAAGGGCAGCTCGAAGTCGTCGACGCCATCCCGGCAGGGGACTACCAGGTTCTGCGGGCGAAGGGCGGGGAGGGTCTCAGGGTCGAGGAAGGGATCGAGGTCACCGCCTCGATAAACCGGGTTCGCCGGCAGCAGATAGAGGCGAACCACACCGCCACCCACATTTTGCACTGGGCCCTGCGGGCCGTACTCGGCAAGGACGTGGTGCAGGCCGGGAGCTACGTGGGGCCGGACAGGCTCCGCTTCGACTACCGGTGCCAGAGGAAGGTGGGAGAAGAGGACGTCCGGCGCGTGCAGGAGCTGGCTCTGCTCAAGATCACCGAGAACCAGCCCGTACGTTACTACACGACGACGCTCGAGGAGGCCAGGAAGCTCGGGGCGATGATGCTCTTCGGGGAGAAGTACGGCGAGCTGGTGCGCGTCGTCGAGATAGACGGTTTCTCCCGCGAGCTGTGCGGGGGGACGCACGTGCGCTCCACGGCCGAGATCGGGGCGTTCAAGGTGGTCTCGAACCGCAGGCACGGAGCGGATCTCTACAGGATAGAGGTCATCACCGGCAGGGAGGCGCTCTATTACCTGATCGAGGCCACTGAGAAGGCCGAGGTCGCGGCCTCGGCGCTCAAGACCGAAGTGGGCCGGCTTCCCGAGGCGGTGGAGGAGCTCTCCGGGGAGCTGCGTCGGGCGAGGGAGGAACTACGCGAGCAGCAGCTCAAGGCCAGCCTCGGCCGGGTCGGGGAGCTGATAGAGAGGGCTCAGACGGTGGACGGGGCGAAGATCGTCACCGGTCAGGTCGATGCCGGCGACGTCGCCGGGCTGCGGCGCATCTCCGACGACGTTAAGAACAGGGTCGGTGGGCCGGTGGCGGTCGTGCTGGCCGCGGCGCTCGACGGCAAGGCCGTGCTCGTGGCCAATTTGCATCCGGAGGTCTCCAGGAAGATCGGTGCCGGGGAGCTGGTGAAGGAGATCGCCGGGGTGCTCGGGGGAGGTGGGGGCGGCAGCCCGACGATGGCGCAGGCGGGTGGAGGCGATCTCGAGGCGATCCCGGCCGCCCTCGAGAAGGCCCGCCAGATCTTCTCCAGCCGGCTCGCGGCGCGGACGGAGGGGTGAGCTCGCCCACGACGGCGGGCAGGGTGGCGGCCGTGGACCTCGGTGAGGTCCGCTGTGGGATCGCGATCTCCGACGAGACGGCGACCATCGCGCGGCCGCTGGAGGTCGTCGGGGAGAGGGAGATAGAAGAGAGGTTGCGCGGTCTGATCGATCGGGAGGGTGTCTCCGTCGTGGTGGTCGGCGTCCCCAAGACCATGCGGGGGGAGGAAGGGCCCCAGGCCCGGAAGGTGCTCGAGAAGATCGGGCGGATGCGCGAGAGGTTCCCGGCGGTGAGGTTCGTCGAGTGGGACGAGCGCCTCACCACGCGCCTGGCCGGGGACGGGAAGAAGAAAGGGCCGGTGGATCACCTCGCCGCCGCGCACATGCTGCAGGAGTACCTGTGGGCGAGGAGAAGTTGAGCCCGGGAAAGCACCCCGGAGGATGGCGGGAGGACGACCTCGATCAGAGGCTCGAGGCTCTGCGCTCCGATCAGCGCGGGGGGGGACGCAGGAGACGACGCCGGACGCTGGCCGCCTTCCTCGGGCTCGTGGCCGTGGTGGCGGTGCTCGCCGTCGTGTACCTGATCTACGCCAGCGCCATGGGTGCCGGCGCGCGGGGAAGGGGCGAGGCGGTCACCCTGACGGTCAGGAAGGGGGACACCCTCTCCAGCGTCGCCAACAGGCTCGACCGGGCCGGCGTCATAGACAACGCCTTCCTCTTCGAGCTGCAGGCCCGCCTCGAAGGCGACGGCACCGACATAAAGCCCGGGCGTTACAGGTTCCATCGTGGACAGAGCACCGGGAGCATCCTGAAGGCGCTCACGGCGAACAGGCCGGCTCCGACTTTCAAGATCACCGTTCCCGAGGGGCTGACCCTCGGGCAGACCGCCCGCGAGGTCGCATCGCAGAGCCACATCTCCAGGGCGGCTTTCGAGCGTGCGGCGCGCAGCACGGATTATCCGTACGCCTTCCTGCACGAGCCCGGGGTGAAGAGCACCGAGGGGTTCCTCTTCCCCAAGACCTACGATTTCAGGGAGGGGACGGGTGCCCGGCAGGTCGTCAACAGGATGCTCGAGCAGTATGCCGTAGAGACCCAGAACCTGAACCTGAAGGCCGCCGAGAAGAAGCTCGGGCTGAGCGAGTATCAGATAGTGATAGTCGCCTCCCTGATAGAAAAAGAGTCGGCGAACCAGAAGGAGCGGCCGCTCATCGCCTCGGTGATCTACAACCGGCTGCGCAAGGGGATGCCGCTGCAGATCGACGCGACCGTACAGTACGCGCTCGGCAGGCCGCACGCCAACCTCTCGTTGCAGGATCTCAAGGTGAAGTCTCCCTACAACACCTACCTGCACAAGGGGCTTCCACCCGGTCCGATAGACAACCCGAGCCTGAGCTCCATAAAGGCCGCGGCGCACCCGGCGAAGACGGACTACCTCTACTACGTGCTGGAGAAGAACGGCAAGCGCCACTACTTCACGAGCAGCTACCAGAAGTTCCTGCGCGCCAAGGCCGCTGCGGGCCGCTAGGAGGAATGGGCGGCGGAGCTTGCTAAAGTTCGACCTGGATGCCGCCGACAACCCTGCCGGAAGAGAATTTCGAGGTGCTGGGAGGTTTCGAGGGATTCAACCAGAGATCACAGCGAAGACGTCCCTTGTCGGCGTCATAGGACACCCGGTCGCTCACAGCCTGAGCCCGCAGATGCACAATGCCTCTTTCGCCTCCAGGGGGCTGGATTTCGCCTACGTCGCTATGGACGTGGCTCCGGAGGACCTCGGAGAGGCCGTGCGCGGGCTCGCGGTGTTGGGGTTCGCGGGGTTTAACGTCACGATCCCGCACAAAGAGGAGATCCTGCGCTTCCTGGACGACCTGGACGAATCGGCGGAGCGTCCCGGGGCGGTGAACACCGTGGTCGTGGAGGGTGGGAGAACCCGGGGGTACAACACCGACGGCTTCGGGTTCGTCGAGTCCTGCAGGGAGGCCGGGGTGGATCTCGCGGGGGAGAGCGTCCTGGTGCTCGGCGCCGGCGGGGCCGCGGCGGCGATAGCCGATGCCGTGGTCTCCGCCGGGGCGTCCTCCGTGGTGATCGCGAACCGCACCCCCGAGCGTGCGGAGATCCTCGTCCGGAGGCTTCGTAAGGGGCACGCCGGGGCGAAAATCGTCGCCTGTGGTACAGACGACCTCTACGATGCGTGCCGGCGTTCCAGGGTGTTGGTCAACACCACCCCCCTCGGGATGAGACAGGGAGATCCGATGCCTTTGCCGGAGGAAGTCCTCGAGGACAGGGTCGTCTGCGACATCGTATACAGGAGGGGTGGCGAGACGCCGCTTCTCTCGGTGGCTCGAGAACGGGGAGCCGCGGTGGTCGACGGGCGAACGATGCTCCTCTACCAGGGGGTTGAGGCCCAGAGGCTCTGGACCGGCGTCGAGCCCGACGTGGAGGCCATGAGGGCGGTGCTGGAGGAGGGCGGGTGAAGATCCTCATCGCCGAAGACGACGCGGTCTCCCGGCATCTGCTGAGGCGGGCGGTCGAGAGGCTCGGGCACGAGTGCCTCGAAGCCAGGGACGGGGATGAGGCGTGGCGTCTGTTCGTGGAGCACCCGGAGGTGAGCGTCGTCATCAGCGACCGGATGATGCCGCGGATGGACGGGGTGGAGCTTTGTCGCAGGATAAGGGGCTTGGAGAGGGAAAGGTACGTATTCTTCATCTTCCTGACTTCTCTGGGAGGCAAGGAACACCTCTTGGAAGGGATGGAGGCCGGAGCGGACGAGTACCTGCTCAAGCCCCTCGACGTGCGACAGCTGGAAGAAAAGCTCGCCGAGGCCGAGCGCGCGGCTTCCCTCAGAGAGCACCTGGACAGCGAGGGACGGAGCGACGGGGGAGCGCGTCCCGAACGCGTCGTCCGCAAGCGCCCCGGTCGTAGGAAGGGGGTCTGGGAGGTTCTCTCCGCGAGGGGCAAGGTGAGCGAAGAGCAGCTGCAGAGGGCGCTGGAGGTGCAGAGAACCGAGCGCAAGGAGCTCGGGAAGGTGCTCGTCTCGCTGGGGTTCGTGACCGAGTCCGACCTCGCGCAGGCTCAGGCCGAGAGGCTCGGGCTGGATTACGTGGACCTCTCGGAGGGGGAGGTGGACGCCGGGGTGTCCAGCCTCATCGACCAGAAGACGTTGCGCAGGCACGGGGTGATGCCGTTGCGGATCGAAGACGGGCGGCTGGTGGTGGCGATGAGCGAACCGACCAACCTGCACGCCATAGAGGACCTCAGGCTCATCTCCGGCTACCAGGTGGTCCCCGTCGTGGCTGCGGAGTCGCAGATCCGGCAGGTGCAGAACAAGGTGTTCTCCCTCGGTGAGGGGGTCAGCGAGATCCTGGAGGATCTCGCCGTGGGAGGCGGCGCCGAGCCGGAGGACGAGCTCGAGATCGGGGCGGGGTCCGAGGATGCCCCGGTCATACGGCTGGTCAACTCCATCCTGCAGCGGGCCGTGGGCGAGGGAGCCTCCGACGTGCACGTCGAGCCGCGTCCGGACCGTGTCGCGGTCCGCTTCCGGGTGGACGGCGTCTTGCGGGAAGTGATGTCCATCCCGGCTGGTCTGCAGGGCGGGGTGATAGCCAGGATCAAGGTGCTCGCCCGGCTGGACATAGCGGAGAGGAGGTTGCCGCAGGACGGGAGGTTCTCGGCCAGCATAGGGGGACAGAAGGTGGACCTGAGGGTCGCCTCGCTGCCCACGGCCTACGGGGAAAAGGTGGCTCTCAGGCTGCTCGACACCTCGAGCGTGGAGACGGACCTCGGGAAGCTCGGGCTCACGTCGGAGATGCTCGAGCGTTACGAGGGGATCTACAGGAGGCCCTACGGTACGATCCTGGTCACCGGACCGACCGGGAGCGGGAAGTCTACCACGCTCTACGCCACCCTCCGGGAGCTGAACACCCCCGAGCGCAACATCATAACCGTCGAGGACCCGATAGAGTACAGGATGCCGGGGATAAACCAGGTGCAGGTCAACCCGAAGGCCGGGCTCACCTTCGCCTCCGGCCTGAGGAGCATCCTGCGCGGGGACCCGGACGTGATCATGATCGGCGAGATAAGGGACCACGAGACGGCCAAGATAAGCGTGGAGGCGGCGCTCACCGGGCACCTGGTCCTGGCGACGCTCCACACGAACGACGCGCCGGGGGCGGTGAGCCGCCTGACCGAGATGGGGGTCGAGCCGTACCTGAGCGCCTCGGCGGTGGACTGCGTGATCGCCCAGCGGCTGGCCAGGAGGCTCTGTGAGAGGTGTCGCGAGCCGGTCGAGGTGGAGGACGGGGTCTTGAAGGAGCTGGGGTTCCCGTTCGCCCGGGCGGAGGGGGAGCGCACCTTCTTCCGGGCCCGGGGGTGCCCGCGCTGCGGCGGTACGGGATACCGGGGGAGGATCGGGATCTTCGAGATGATGCTTTTGAGCGAGGCTCTGAGGGATCTCATCCTGCACCGGGCGTCCACCGCGGAGATAGCCCGCGTCGCGGCGGCGGAGGGGATGGGTACGCTGCGCGAGGACGGGCTCCTCAAGGCCGCCCGCGGTCTCACCAGCATCGAGGAGGTCCTGAGGACCGTCGTCTGAGCTTGCCGGGCTAAAGCTTTCTTCGTTTCGTGCCGAGTAGAGGGCCAGAGCAGCATCGTTTTCGGCGATAAGGAGAGGGTGCATGACCGAGAGCGGCCTGGCCGACTACCTCCTCGACGCCCTGCGGCTGGGGGCGAGCGATCTTCACATAACGTCCGGACTGCCCCCGATGATCCGGGTCGACGGCGACGTCAGGCCGCTGGAGTATCCGCCGCTCACGCCGAACCTCACGCGAGACCTCATCTACGACATCCTCACCGAGGATCAGCGCCGGCGCTTCGAGAACGAGTGGGAACTCGACTTCAGCTACGGGATTCCCCGGGTGGCCCGCTTCCGGGTGAACGTCTACCGACAGCGGGGGGCGATGGGGGCTGCTTTCAGGACGATCCCGCACGAGATAAAGGGGTTCGCCGAGCTCGGGCTGCCGCGGGTGGTCGAGGAGATGACCGAGAGGCCGCGCGGCATGATCCTGGTGACGGGGCCGACCGGCAGCGGGAAGTCGACCACGCTGGCGGCGATGGTGGACCGGATCAACGAGACGCGATGCGGGCACATAATGAGCGTCGAGGATCCGATAGAGTTCCTGCACACCCACAAGAGGTGCATCGTCAACCAGCGCGAGGTGAACCAGGACACGAAAAGCTTCGCCGAGGCCCTGAAGCACGTGTTGCGTCAGGACCCGGACGTGATCCTCGTCGGCGAGATGCGGGATCTGGAGACGATCTCGATGGCTCTCACCGCGGCCGAGACCGGGCACCTGGTCCTGGCGACGCTCCACACGCAGGATGCACCCCAGACGATAGACCGCATCATAGACGTCTTCCCCTCGCACCAGCAGGGTCAGGTCCGCACCCAGCTCGCGAACACCATCCAGGGTATCGTGACCCAGACGCTGGTCCCCAGACGGGGCGGAGGGCGTGTGGTCGCCTGCGAGATACTCGTCCCCACCCCCGGTGTCAGGAACCTCATCCGCGAGGGCAAGACCCACCAGGTCTACTCCGCGATGCAGACCGGCGGAAAATTCGGGATGCAGACTATGGACGCCGCGCTGGCCGGGTTGGTCGGGCGCGGCGTGATCTCGCGCGAGGAGGCCGAGAAGCGCTGCAGCAACGTCGAGGAGTTCCGCCGCCTCTGCACGGGCGCGGCTGGCTTCGCCGCCGCGAGGAGAATGTAGGGGACGATGGCCACGTACACGTACAAGGCCCGGAGCCGCCGGGGTGAGATCCTGCAGGACGAGATCGAGGGGGAGAGCACGGTCGCCGTGGCCGCCGAGCTCCGGCAACGGGGTCTCTTCGTCATAGACATCAAAGAGCAGGGGATGGCCCAGAGGGACATCCTGGCGCCCTTCAAGCGGGTGAAACTCGCCGACGTGGTCGTCTTCACCCGGCAGTTTGCGACCATGATCGGAGCCGGTATGCCGGTGGTGCGCGCCCTCTACGTCTCCGAGGAGCAGACCGACAACAAAAAACTCAAGGAGGCGATCTCCAGGGTCCGCAGGGACGTCGAGGCCGGGCTCGCGCTCTCGGAGGCGCTCGCCAGGCACCCGGACATATTCTCCCGCCTCTACGTGGAGATGGTGAAAGCCGGCGAGGTCGGCGGCGTCCTGGACGAGATCCTGCTGCGCGTGGCCGCCCAGCTCGAGAAGGATCAGGAGCTCAGGCGCAAGGTGAAGAGCGCGATGACCTACCCGATCGTGGTGCTGGTCCTCGCCGTCCTGGCGGCCTCTTTCATGCTGATCTTCATCGTCCCCATCTTCGCGAAGATGTTCAAGGACCTCGGCGGTACCCTGCCGCTTCCGACCCGTATCGCGATGGCCCTCTCGAACATCCTGACGAGCCCGTTCGGGATCCTCCTCTACGTAGCGCTCGCCGCTGCCGTCTACGGCTTTCTGCGCTGGAAGGATACCGAGCGGGGACGCAGGGTTTGGGGAAGGGTCGTCCTCAGGATCCCGGCCAGGATAGGTGACATCGTCCAGAAGGTGGCCCTCGCCCGATTCGCCCGCAACCTGAGCGCCCTCTCCGCCGCCGGCGTCCCTATCCTGCAGGCGCTCGAGATCACCGCCACCTCCTCCGGCAACTGGGTGATAGAGCGCGCGCTCCTCGCCAGCCGCGACTCCATCCGGCAGGGTATCCCGATCTACAAACCGCTCGAAGCCGAGCCCGTCTTCCCCCCGATGGTGACCCGTATGATCGCCGTCGGCGAGGAGACCGGGGACCTCGACGGGATGCTCGTCAAGATCGCCGAGTTCTACGAGTCCGAGGTGGAGGCCGCGGTCAAGGCCCTCACCTCGATCATCGAACCACTCATGATCGTCGTCGTCGGTGGGATCGTCGGCGGCATAATCATCGCCATGTACCTCCCGATGTTCGAGATCTATAACCTCGTGAAGTAACACGCCCGCCTCTCCCCGACTTTGTGCTCACGGGTATCAGCCCACCCGCAGAGGCTCTAAACACTCCCCGTCCCCGACCCTCCCGGAACCGTTTGACTTTTTGATATACCGTCGACAGAATACAAAATAGATATCGAGAGGTCGAGGAGTGAGATATGGTCGGGGAGCGTGATTACGCCGGGGTGAGCTTCTGGCTCGAGGATACGGGGGAGCCTCTTGTACCGCGCCCGTCTCTCGAGGGCGAGGTGGAGGCGGATGTGGCGGTGCTTGGGGCCGGGTACACGGGGCTCTGGAGCGCGTACTATCTGTTGCGGTCCGACCCTTCGCTTCGGGTGGTGATCCTCGAAGCGGAGGTCGCGGGGTTCGGGGCCTCGGGGCGCAACGGTGGCTGGTGTTCTCCGAACATCTCGGTGGGGCCGGCGGAGCTCGTGCGGAGGTTCGGGCGGCGGGCGGCGCGGGAGACGCTCCTTGCTGCGCGGGGCGCGGTCGACGAGGTGGGGAGGGTGGCCGAGGGGGAGGGAATAGATGCCCGCTTCCGCAAGGGAGGGGTCGTTCGCGTCGCGCGCGGGCGGCACGAACTGCCGGCGGTGCGGGCCGCCTGGGGGGCGCTCTCCGCGCTCGGGCTCGCGGACGGCTGCCGTGTACTCGGCGTGGAGGAGCTCGCCTGGAGGGTGCGGGTGGAGCGGGCCGAGGGAGCCTTCTTCGACCCGCAGGGGGCCGTGGTGCACCCGGGGAGGCTCGTGCGGGGGCTAGCGCGGGCCGTCGAGCGGAGGGGGGCCGTGATCTTCGAGCGGAGTCCCGTCGTCGACTTCGTGGATGGCCCGGGGCCCGTGCTGAGGACGGCGAAGGGGGAGGTGCGTGCAGGGGCTGTGGTGCTCGCCGGGGAGGCTTACCTCTCCCGGATCAGGCGGCTGCACCGGATGATCCTGCCGGTCTACTCGCTCATCGTGCTCACCGAACCGCTCCCGGAGGAGTCGTGGGCCGAGATCGGCTGGGAGGACCATGAGTGTCTGGCCTCTTTCAAGCTCAGCGTGGACTACCTCTCACGCACCCCGGACGGGCGCATCCTCTTCGGCGGGCGCGGGGCGCCCTACCGCTTTGGATCTCGGATACGCGACGGATACGACCGGCACGGGCCCACGCACGCGATGCTGCGCGAGAGCCTGCTCGACTGGTTCCCGCAGCTGGCGGGGGTGCGCTTCACCCACGCCTGGGGTGGGCCGCTCGGGATGCTGCGCGACTGGATGCCAGCGGTGAGCTTCGATCCGGCCTCGGGGGTGGCCCTCGCCTGCGGATACGTGGGACAGGGGGTGGCGGCGAGCAACCTGGCGGGAAGGATCGTCGCCGACCTGATCCTGGGCAGGGATTCCTCTCTCGTGCGTCTGCCCCTCGTCGGGCGCCGGGTCAGAAAGTGGGAGCCCGAGCCTCTGCGCTGGCTCGGGGCGCGCTACGTGCAGCGGGCGCTGGAGAGGCTGGACGAACGGGGACGGCGCACCGGCCGACCCCCGACCGGGCGCAGCCTCGCCGAGCGGCTCTCCCGTCACTGACCTTCTCCCTCCTCCGGCTTCACGAGGGGTTCGAGGATGTCAGCGGGGTTCCCGCCGAGGCGGGACATCACCCCACCGGGTGTGGCCTGTATGTGCGAGGAGATCGCGTACACCGCCTCCCGCTCGGTGCCGCTGCGGATGCTCTTGAGCAGCGGGTAGTGCTCGCGGGCGACCTCGGTGAGGTCCTCGTAGGTCGCGTCGTGCAGCGAGAGCGCCATGCCCACCGCGCCGCTCAGCGAGCGGAAGGCCGAGCTCAGAAACTGGTTGCCCGCGAGCGCGCACAGCTCCTCGTGGAAGTGCAGCTCTTTCTCGACGACCCTCCCGAAATCCCCGGCCTCCGCTGCCTCCTCCATCTCACCGACTATCTTCTCCAGCGAGTCGAGTGGTGCCCGGTCGCGGTGTATGAGACGCACCGCGAGAACCTCTATGGCCGCGAGCAGGTTGTAGATGTCGACGAAGTCCTTCGCGCTGAACTCCCGCACGAAGGTGCCCCGCCGCGGTTTCTCCACCACCAGATGCTCCTCAGCGAGCTTCTTCAACGCCTCCCTCACCGGAGCCCGGCTCACCCCAAGCTCCTCCGCGAGCCGCGTCTCCACCAGCCGCTCCCCCGGGGCGAGCGTCCCGTCGATGATCGAAGCCCTTATCACCCGGTACGCCTCCTCCGCAAGAGAACCAGCCCGAATCCTCGCGAACCTGCCCCCGCTCTCTTCGCTCACTACCATCTCCTCGACGCCTCCAGCTCGAAAAGTATGCCAGATTCTTACGTTTTTGGTTGATCGTCGACAGAATACAGTATATGATGCGGTGCACCAACGTCGGGAAGGAGGTCTGATGAATGTGATGCCCGGGGTGGAGAAGGGTGGCGCCGGGGGTATTTCTTCTGGGGTTCATGAGAAGCTGCTCCTGCACTTCACGCCGTTCGAGGACGACTGGGGAAATCTTCCGGTCATCGTCTCTGGCGAGGGGTGTTATGTGAAGGATGACCGGGGTCGGAGTTACATCGACGGGCTTGCGGGGTTGTTCACGACGCAGGTCGGGCACGGCAGGGGCGAGCTCGCGGAGGCTGCGGCGAGACAGATGCGGGAGCTCTCCTTCTTTCCGAACTGGAGTTTTCAGCACCCCAGGAGCCTGGAGCTTGCGGCGCGGCTCGCGGAGCTTGCGCCGGGTGATCTCGAGACGGCGTTTTTTGTCAACTCCGGTTCTGAGGCGGTTGAGACGGTCATAAAGCTGGCGCGGCAGTATCACCGGGCGAACGGGGAGCCTGGGCGGTACAAGTTCATCTCGCGCAAGGTCGCCTACCACGGAACGACGATGGGGGCGCTCTCGGTTACCGGGCTTCCGGCGTTCAAGGCCCCCTTCGAGCCTTTGCCCGGCGGGTTCGTGCACGTCCCCAACACCCAGCAGGACCCCGAGGGGGCTGCGGACGCGATAGAGGAGGCGATAGAGTTCGGTCCGCCGGAGTGTGTGGCGGCTGTGATCCTGGAGCCGGTGCAGAACGCCGGCGGGTGTCTGGTCCCGCCGGAGGGCTACTGGCAGAGGGTGAGGGAGATCTGCGACAAATACGGCGTACTTCTCGTCTCCGACGCGGTCATCTGCGCGTTCGGGCGTCTGGGGGAGTGGTTCGGGATAGAGCGCTTCGGGGTGGTCCCGGACATGATCAGCTTCGCCAAGGGCATAACCAGCGGGTACCTGCCGATGGGCGGGGTGGTGGTAAGCGAGAGGGTGCGTAAGGCGCTGCAGCAGAACGCGCCGATGTTCTTCCACGGCTCGACCTTCGGAGGGCATCCGGCCTCTGCGGCGGTGGCGCTCGAGAATCTGGCGATCATCGAGCGTGAAGGGTTGCTCGAGAACGTGCACAACCTGGAGGGCTACTTCGGGGAGGAGCTCTCGCGGATGGCCGAGGGGCATCCCATCGTTGCCGACGTACGCGGGATGGGGTTCTTCTGGGCCGTGGAGGTAAAGCCGGAGAAAGCCGACGGGACGCCGCTCGAGGGCGAGGAGTACAGGAAGTACTTCAAGGGGGTGCTCTCGAGGAAGCTCTTCGAGGGTGGGCTCATCTGCCGCTTCGACGACAAAGACGAGCCCGTCATCCAGTACTCCCCGGCGCTCGTGGCGGACAGGGAGGTGCTCTCGAGGATAGCGGAGATAACCGACGCGGCGCTCACCGAGCTCGAGCGGCAGCTCGGCTACCGGGGGTAGAAAAAGATGGCCGCAGGTTTCCGCCGGACCGATGTCGCGGTGGTGGGGGCCGGGCTTGCGGGTCTCGTGGCCGCCCGGAAGCTGGCGCGGGCGGGTCTCTCCGTGGTGGTGCTCGAAGCGCGGGAAAGGGTGGGCGGGAGGACGTTCAGCCGGAAGGTACGGGGCATCCCGCTGGAGATGGGGGGCCAGTGGGCCGGGCCCGGGCACCACAAGGTCGCCGCGCTCGCGAAAGAGCTCGGGGTTAACCTCGTGAGCGCCCCTTCGCGCAGCTCCGGATGCGACATTTTATATGTGGGTGGTATGAGGATCGCGGGTGAGGGGGAGATGCCGCCCGATCTTCGGGGGTCTTTCGAAGAGGCAGAGCAGGCACTCGGTGAGCTGGGTGAGATGGCCCGGGAGGTGCCCGCCGGGAGGCCCTGGGATGCCGGGCGGGCCGGCGAGTGGGATTCGCAGACGCTTCACAGCTGGAGGGCGGAACGGCTCTCCGATCTCCGGGCGCTGTTCTACTTCGACCTCGCCGTGGAGTCGCTCTATGCTTGTGAGCCGCGCGAGATCTCGCTGCTCGGCGTTCTCGCCGACATAGCCTCCACCGACAGCTTCCAGGGGCTCTTCGAGCTTGAGGCCGGGGCAGAGGAGTACGCGGTAGAAGGTGGGGCCCAGCGCCTGTGCGATCTGATGGCGGACGAGTTGGGTGAGAGCCTGCTGCTCGGAGCTCCGGTGCGGACGATTCGCCGCCATGGAGGAGGGCTCGTGGTTGGCTCGGGCGCCGGTGAGCTCGAGGCGCAGAGCGTCATAGTTGCCGTCCCGCCCGCCATGGCCCTGGGCATCGACTACGATCCACCACTCGAACCGGCCCTATCAGGTCTCTTCCGGCGCATGCCGATGGGGGAAGTCATCAAATGTCACGTCGTATACGAGGAGCCGTTCTGGAGGGGGTCCGGCCTGAGCGGCAGGGCCGAGAGCGACGAAGGGCCCTGCAAGATCGTCGTAGACAGCACCCCGCCCGATGAGAGGGCCGGGGTGCTCACCGGGTTCATGCTCGGCGATGACGCGAGGTTTTGGGGGCGGCGTTCTCAGGCAGAGCGCAGGGATGGGGTCCTGCGCCTCATCGGGCGCCTCTTCGGGGAGCGGGCGCTCCGGCCGCTGGACTACGTGGAGGTGAACTGGGCCGGAGAGCGCTGGACGGGAGGCGGGTACGCCGGGTGCCCGGTTCCCGGGGCGCTGGTCGGATACGGTGAGGCGGCGCTACAGGAGAAAGGTGGTCCTGTGCTTTTCGCCGGGACCGAGCTCTCCCCGCGGTGGAGTGGGTATATGGAGGGGGCCGTGGAATCCGGGGAGTGGGCCGCGGGCGTGCTTCTCGGAGAGCGTCGGATGGCCGGATGAGACGATAATTTCCGCGTGGGGAAGGGATCTTCAAAAGGAGGAGCGAATAGGTGGAAGAGAAAGAAGCCAGGGGAAATCTCCAGGAGGCAGCCCCTTCCGGGAGGAAAACGGCCATCGAGCTCAAGGGGGTATGCAAGCGGTTCGGTGATGCTTCTGCCGTAGAGGACCTCACCCTCAGCATCTACGAGGGGGAGTTCTTCTCTCTACTCGGGCCCTCGGGCTGCGGCAAGACGACCACGTTGCGTATGATCGCCGGTTTCGAGGAGCCGACCGAAGGTGAGATCTCTGTCGCCGGAAAGCCGATGAGGGGCGTGCCGCCCTACCGCCGGCCGGTCAACACCGTCTTCCAGTCCTACGCTCTCTTCCCGCACCTGAGCGTCTTCGACAACATCGCCTTCGGGCTCAGGGAAGCGAAGGTCCCCAAGAGGGAGATAGAGCAGAGGGTCGCCGATGCTTGCGCGCTGGTGCAGCTGGAGGGGCTCGAGGGGCGCAAGCCTTTCCGGCTCTCCGGTGGACAGCAACAGCGGGTCGCGCTCGCCCGGGCGCTCGTCAACCGGCCCAAGGTGCTCCTTCTGGACGAGCCGCTTGGGGCGCTCGATCTGAAACTACGAAAAGGGATGCAGCTGGAGCTCAAGAACCTCCAGCACGAGGTCGGGATCACCTTCGTCTACGTCACCCACGACCAGGAGGAGGCCCTGACCATGAGCGACCGGATCGCGGTGATGAACCAGGGGAGGGTCTACCAGCTCGCCGATCCTGCCACCCTCTACGAGAGCCCGCGGAACAGGTTCGTCGCGGACTTTATAGGGCAGACCAATATCCTTTCGGGGGAGGTCGAGGAGGTCGTAGGGGAGAGAGCCCTGCTGCGCACCGATGAGGGGCTGCGCGTCGAGGCCACCATCCGCGCGCGCCGTGTAGAGCCGGGGGATCGTGCCCACGCCGCTGTGAGACCCGAGAAGATCCGCTTCTCGGCCGGCGGGGACAACGCTTTCCTGGGGGTCGTCAGGGATGTGGTCTACATGGGTTCCAGCACCCAGTACATGGTCGAGCTCCGGGAGAAAAGAAGGATCACCGTCAACCACCAGAACATCCGGGATGGGGACATACTGCGGGTGGGTGAGGAGGTTGAGGTGTCCTGGGATGCAGCCAACTGTCTGCTGCTGGAGGAGTAGAGATGACGGGGAAGAGAATATCCAGGAGGAGTTTTCTCAGGTTGAGCGGGGCCGGGGCCCTCGCGGGGCTTGGGGTTGCAGCCACGGGGTGTACCGTCAATACCACGGCTCAGCAGGGGGAGAGTAAGGGAGGTGGGAGCAAGAATCAGCTCAACCTCTACAACTGGACCGATTACATCGCCCCCTCGAACATAAAGGACTTCGAGAAGAAGACCGGGGCCAGGGTAGTGCAGGACTTCTACACCTCCAACGAGGAGATGCTGGCCAAACTGCAAGCCGGGGGGACGGGCTACGATATCATCGTGCCCTCCGACTACATGGTACAGATCATGGCCAAGAGCAAGCTGCTCGAGGAGCTGGATCACTCCAGGATCCCTAACTTCAAGAACATAGGGAAAGACTTCAGGAGCCTGCCTTTCGACCCCGGCAACAGGCACAGCATCCCCTGGCAGTGGGGAACCACCGGCATCTTCTACAATCGCCGAAAGGTCGGCAAGAAGATCGAGAGCTGGGATGCCATGTGGGATCCCGGGTTCAAGGGGAAGATCGCGATGCTCGACGACGCCCGCGAGCTGATAGCCGCTGCGCTGGAACACCTGGGGTATTCAATAAACACCAAAGACAAGAGCAAGCTGGAGGAGGCCAAGCAGCTTCTCATAAAACAGAAACCGCTTCTCAAAGGGTACTTCGCCGACACCGACAGCGACCAGATGGTCGCCAAGGGAGACCTGCTGCTCGCGCAGAACTACAGCGGTAACGCCATGCTCTACATCTTCAAGAACAGGGACCTCGAATACGTGATACCCGGGCCCTCCTCGGACCGCTGGACGGACAACATGTGCATACCCAAGGGCGCCCCGCACCTCGATCTCGCCTACGAGTTCATCAACTTCATGCTGAGCCCCGAGCAGGGAGCCGCGCTTACCAACTACACCATGTACGGGACCCCGAACCACGCGGCGATACCGCTGGTCAAGAAGAAGATCCGCCAGGTTCCATGGTGGAACCCACCGGAGAGCGTCATGAAGCGGCTGCAGGTCATGCAGGACGTCGGTGAGGCGACCCGGCTCTACGAGCGGATCTTCACCGAAGTGAAGAGCGCCTGAAGTATGGACGAGAAGGGCAGATGGTCCAGAGGGCTGGTCGCGCTCCTGTTCCCGGCCGGCTTCTGGCTCGGCGTGTTCTTCGTGGTGCCGCTGCTTTTCATCCTTGTCTACTCCTTCGGGGAGAGCGGGATATACGGCGGGATCACGATCACCTTCCATCCCTCCAACTACCTGCGGGTCTTCGACCCGCTCTATTTGGACATCCTGGTGCGCTCGGTCGTCATAGCCGCGCTCAATACCCTCTTCTGCCTGATCCTTGGCTACCCGCTGGCGTACCTGATCTGCTTCAAGGCCCGCCGGTGGAAGACCCTGCTGATCCTGCTGGTGATGATCCCGTTCTGGACCAACCTGCTTGTCAGGACCTACGCCTGGATGGTGATTCTGGGTGGAAACGGGGTCGCGAGTCATCTGCTCGAGTTTCTGGGGATCACCAGAGGACCGGTTGACTTCCTGTTTACCCCGCAGGCAGTGATGATGGGGATGGTCTACGGATACCTGCCGTTCATGATCCTGCCGCTCTACGCTTCGCTCGAGAAGCTCGACGTACGCCTCAAAGAGGCTGCGCAGGACCTCGGGGCGAATCGCTGGCGTACTTTCTGGCGGGTGACTTTCCCGCTGAGCATACCCGGCGTTCTGGCGGGGAGCATACTGGTCTTCGTCCCTTCGGTGGGTGAGTTCGTCATCCCGGACCTTCTCGGCGGATCGCGCACGGTCTTGATCGGCAACCTTATCCAGCAGCAGTTCTTGAACGCCAGAAACTGGGCCTTCGGTAGCGCGCTGGCCATGACCCTGAGCGCGCTGATGCTGGCGGCGATCATCGCCTACATCCGCAAGGTGGGAGCAGATAAGCTGGAGGGAATCTGATGGTAGAAAAGCTCACGAGCCGTTTCCCGGAGCGGGCGCTTCTTTTGGTCTCGCTGCTGGTCTACGCATTTCTCTACGCCCCGATCTTCGTGCTCATGCTTTTCTCCTTCAACTCGACCAAGAGCACCCAGATCTGGGAGGGGTTCTCCCTCCGGTGGTACGGGGAGCTGGTTCATGACCCGGAGGTGCTGCATGCCTTCTACAACTCGATGATCGTCGGGGTTGTCTCGACCATCATCTCTACGGTCATCGGGACCTTCGCCGCCCTGGCGCTCGCCCGCTACCGTTTCCGGGGAAAGTCGGTGGCCGACTCGACGATCTACGCAGCGACGGTGATGCCCGAGATAGTCGTCGGGGTGAGCCTTCTCGCTTTCTTTGTCTCGGTCGGGTTTCATCTGGGGCTCACGACGATCATCATCGCCCACGTGGCCTTCAGCATATCCTTCGTGACGATAGTCGTGCGCGCCAGGCTCGCCGGGATGGACCGCTCCCTGGAGGAGGCGGCGATGGACCTGGGTGCGACCCCGAGAACCACCTTCCTGAGGGTGACGCTCCCGCAGATCATGCCTGGCGTGCTCGCCGGGGCGCTGCTCGCCTTCAGCCTCTCCTTTGAGGATTTCGTGATCACGTTCTTCGTCGCGGGGGTAGGCTCGAGCACGCTGCCACTGCTCATCTACTCGATGATCAAACGCGGCGTAAGCCCGGTGATAAACGCCCTCTCGACGGTGATGCTGGCCGCGACCGTGGTGGCGCTTCTGGCCGTCGGAGGTTTCCTGTTCAGGCGTGAGGAGCACTGAGAGATGCCCGAGAAAGGAGAAGAGAGCATGCCTGAGAAGAGAAGGCTCGAGAACTTCATCGGCGGGGATTACGTGGAGGGCGCCGCAGGACGCTACTACGAACTTACGAACCCTGCGACCGGTGAGCCCTTCGCGGAGGCTCCACTCTCCGGCAGGGAGGACATCGACCGGGCTTTTGCAGCCGCGCAGAAGGCTTTCGAGGGCTGGCGCTGCTCGACGCCCTCCGAGAGGCAGCTCGCGCTCCTCAGGATCGCCGACAGGATAGAGGAGCGGGCGGAGGAGCTGGTCAGGGCCGAGTCGGAGAACGCCGGCAAGCCGATCCGGTTGACCCTCGAAGAGGAGATCCCTCCGATGGTCGATCAGATCCGGTTCTTCGCCGGAGCGGCGCGCTGTCTCGAGGGCAAGTCCGCCGGGGAGTACATGTCCGGGATGACCTCCTACATCCGGCGCGAGCCGGTCGGGGTGTGCGCCCAGGTGACCCCCTGGAACTACCCGATGATGATGGCCGTCTGGAAGTTCGCCCCGGCGATCGCGGCCGGCAACACCGTCGTGATAAAGCCCTCCGACACCACCCCCGTGACCACCCTGATGCTCGCGGAGATGGCTTCAGAGTTCCTCCCAGAGGGGGTCTTCAACGTCGTCTGCGGGGACAGGGACACCGGGAGGGAGCTCGTCGCTCACCCGGTCCCGCAGATGGTAGCGATAACCGGCTCGGTGCGCGCCGGGATGGAGGTGGCGAGGAGCGCCGCCGACGACCTCAAGCGGGTGCACCTCGAACTCGGCGGCAAGGCCCCCGTGATCGTCTTCGACGACGCCGATGTGGAGCAGGCGGCGGAGGAGATCGCCGGGGCGGGGTACTTCAACGCCGGGCAGGACTGCACCGCGGCGACCCGCGTTCTCGCCTCCCCGCGCATCCACGACGACCTCGTCTCCGCCCTCACCGAGCAGGCCAGGAACACGAAGACCGGCTCCCCGGAGGACGAGGAGGTCCTCTACGGTCCTCTCAACAACCCCAACCAGCTCGAACGGGTCAGCGGGTTCGTCGAGAGGTTGCCCGAGAGGGCCGAGGTCCTGACCGGAGGGGAGCGCGTGGGGAAGCGGGGTTACTTCTACGCCCCTACGGTCGTCTGCGGGCTCGAGCAGGGGGACGAAGCGGTCCAGAACGAGATCTTTGGCCCCGTCATAACCGTCCAGCGCTTCACCGACGAGGAGGAGGCCATAAGGTGGGCCAACGGGGTGAAGTACGGGCTCGCCTCCTCGGTCTGGACCCGCGACCACGGGCGGGCGATGCGGGTCAGCCGGGCCCTGGACTTCGGGTGCGTCTGGATCAACACCCACATCCCGCTCGTGGCCGAGATGCCTCACGGCGGCTTCAAGCACTCCGGCTACGGCAAGGACCTCTCGATGTACGGGCTCGAGGATTACACCCGCATAAAGCACGTCATGAGCAATATAGAGGGGTAGGCGCCATGCCGATGACGATAGGAGTACCAAAGGAGATAAAAGACCAGGAAGGGAGGGTGGCGCTGCAGCCAGACGGCGCAGCGGAGCTCACCCACCACGGCCACAGCGTCCTGATCGAGAAAGGAGCAGGAGAAGCCGCAGGCTTTCAAGACGAAGAATACGTAGAAGCAGGGGCGAGGATAGAAAAAGACAAGAAGAGA